>Ga0256834_1000924_pt1 | contig 20622 bp, 21 predicted proteins | sample 4281140metaG_FD_190536 | JGI IMG/M metagenome (GOLD analysis project Ga0256834, IMG submission 190536) | Hydrothermal vent microbial communities from East Pacific Rise, Pacific Ocean - 4281-140 | ecosystem: Environmental > Aquatic > Marine > Hydrothermal vents | place: Pacific Ocean: East...
CTCCTGCGGGGTGCTGAATGCTGAAGAGGTTGAAAAACTTACACTTGATTATGAAGCACTGCGTGCTGTCGGTTCAACACTGGGTACCGGAGGGATGATCCTTATGGATGAAGATACCTGTATGGTCACCGCATTGAAAAATATTCTTGAGTTCTACCATGAAGAGTCCTGTGGACAGTGTACCCCTTGCAGAGAGGGAACAGGCTGGGTTGATAAACTCGTAGGAAAAATACTTGATAAACGGGGAACCAAAGCGGATATTGATAAACTGCTGGAAGTGGCTGATACGATGAACGGAAAGACCATCTGTGTTTTTGCTCCGGCTGTGGCAATAGTGATCGTCTCTTTCATCAAACGTTTCAGAGATGAATTTGAGGGGGCATTATGAGTGAAATGGTAGAAGTTGTTGTTGACGACCGTAGCTACAATGCGGAGAAAGGTTCACTGCTCATTGACCTCTTGATAAAAGAGCAGATCAAAGTACCGTATTTCTGTTACCATGAAGCTTTGGGTGCAGACGGAAACTGCCGTATGTGTATGGTGGAGATAGAGGGGCAGAAGAGACCGCAAATCGCCTGCGATACCTTTATTAAAGAGGGGATGGAAGTGCGTTCAACAGGAGAGAATATCGAGAAAGTTCGTACGGATATTCTGGAACTGGAACTCATTAACCACCCGGTAGACTGTCCTGTCTGTGATCAGGCGGGGGAGTGTTCGCTTCAAGATTTCTATATGGATTACGGTTTGAATGATTCAAAGATCAGTATTCCTGAAAAAGTAAAAGGGTTGAAAAAAGTGGATCTTGGTGCCAATGTGATGTTGGATCAGGAACGCTGTGTACTCTGTGCCCGGTGTACTAGGTTTACAGACAAGATCACTCACAGCCATGAACTGGGTATCATCGGCAGAGGTGATCATGCACGTGTTTCTACCCTGCCGGGAAAAAAACTCTCCAACCCCTATGCAATGAATGTAGTGGATCTCTGTCCCGTCGGTGCATTGACTTCCAAAGATTTCAGATTCAAGCAGCGGGTATGGTTCCTCAAAACGGTAAATTCGGTCTGTCATGGTTGTGCGAAAGGGTGCAACATTTACATAGATCACAACAAAATGAAGTATCAAGATGATGTCATTTATCGATTCAGACCCCGAAGAAATGATGATGTCAACGGTTTCTTTATCTGTGATGAGGGACGATTGAGCTATAAAGCTTTACAGGAAGAGCGTCAGAAGAAAATGATCCTGAAGCATAAAGAGATCTTTGAAAATGAAGCTTTGGGAGCCTTCCAACGATTGCTTGACATTTACAAAATGTCTATTACTGTGCTCATCGATGCCAACCTCTACACCGAAGAGATAGAAGCCATCTTTGATTTCGCTAAAAAGATTGGAGCCAATGTCCATGCGCCGCTTGATGTTTACAGGGATGAGGATTTTCATGATGATATGCTTAGATCTTCAGACAGAGCAGCAAACAGTAAAACCATTGAAAGATTAAAAATAGAAACAGCACTCCCGACAAAAAGCGGACTGCTGATCAATTTTAACCATCCTCAGTCTTTTGAGTCTGATGCCTTGGTCAACTTCAGTACCCATCAGAACCGTAACGGAGATCTTATTCTGCCTATGGCTACCTATGCAGAGTCTTCCGGACATATTTGCAATGAAGACGGTATTGACCAGTATTGTGAACAGGCTTTGCATATGAACGATCCTGTACCTACAGTGATCGAATGGCTTGAAAAGGTCGGATCATGAGTACAGCCTCCATTCTTGTATCTGTTGCTTCTTTTGTTTTAGGTGCACTGCTTGCCCTGCTGACCATCCCTGTACTGGTCTGGCTTGAAAGACGTATCGCTTCTCTGGTTCAGGACAGACTGGGACCGAACCGTACTAATGTGTTTGGTTTTCGTTTAGGGGGTGTGGTACAGTCCTTTGCCGATGTGGTGAAACTGCTTCTGAAAGAGGAGTATTATCCTGGACATATAAAAATGGGACGATGGCTCTTTATGCTGGCGCCTGTCATCACCTTCTCTGCAGCGCTGCTGGCATTCATGGCCATTCCCTTTGCCGATACACTGCAGATAGACGGTGAAGCATTGCGGGTACAGGCACTGCCGATAGACTTCGGGGTGTTATGGTATCTGGCCATTGGTGCCATTGGTGTTTTGGGTGTCATTTTTGGAGGTTGGCTCTCCCATAACAAGTATGCCCTTTTAGGTGCTGCACGTGCCGGATCCATGGTGGTCTCTTATGAGTTGCCTTTGGGCTTGAGCATCCTCTCTTTTATCATCACTTACAATACCATAGACTTTAATGCCATGGTACAGTGGCAGAGCGGTACTTTTTTCGGTTTTTTGCCTGCCTGGGGTATTTTGGTGCAGCCATTGGCAAGTATTGTCCTGATCGTCGCTCTTTTTGCTGAAACGAACCGTAACCCTTTTACCGTAGCAGAAGGTGAGAGTGAGATCGTAGCAGGGTATATGACAGAACATACAGCGATGAAATTTGCTATGTATTTTATGGGTGAATATGTGGCAATGAACACCGCTTCAGCCGTGATCATCACCGTGATCTTCGGTGGCTATCAGATCCCCTGGGTCAGCACCGAAATGATGTTGGAAAACTTTTCTGCTTTTGCCGTAGTAATGATGGTATCTGTCCCGGTCATTGTCGGCCTACTTATTAAATGGATGAGGAAAAACAATACAGTACGCCCAACGGTAAGTACTGATGGGGGAAGGAACTTTGAGACTAAAGTCTTGACCATCGCACTGTTGAGCATGACCGCTTTGATCGAAGTGATCCTGCTCTATTTGGTATTTGTCGCAGATTCCGCTTTGGCAAACTCAATCACAGTGATGCTGTTTCAGATCGTTGTTTTTGTAGTGAAACTGATGATGTTCAATATCTTTTTCATTCTGATCCGTTGGACAGTACCCCGTTTCCGTTATGATCAGGTACAGCACCTTGGATGGTATTATCTTTTGCCACTTTCCTTATTAAACCTCTTTATCACAGCGATCATCGTTGTAGGAGTAAACCCATGAAACAAAATATAACTGTCATACCCAGACACGGCTCTTCGTTTAAAGACAAACTTTTCCTTCCCGCCATTTATGACGGTGTCAAAGTCACATTTAAACATCTTTTTGACAATGTCACAGATATTAATGCAGTCGATACACTTGAATATCCGGAGGAACAGCCCACAGATATTACAGACCGTTACCGCGGTTTGCACAGGTTGACCCACCGGGCAGATGATACTGTCGCCTGTGTGGCCTGTTTTATGTGTGCGACCGCCTGTCCGGCAAACTGTATTTTCATTGAAGCAACAGAGAGGGAGGATGGGGATGATGAAAAGATGCCAAAGTCGTTCTTTATTGATACCCTGGAGTGTGTTTTCTGTGGTTACTGTGTGGAAGCCTGTCCCTGCGATGCTATCCGTATGGATACTGGTATTTTCTCTCTTACGGGGAACAGCAGAGAAGATTTTGTATTGAACAAAGAGCAGCTTTTGGCGAACAAAGGTGCTTTTGGAGAGGAGATTTCCTGTGCTAGAGGTTAGTATATTTGCCATTTTGGCACTCTTTATGCTGGGAGGAAGCATTGCGATGATCACCAGTAAACAGACCGTTTTTTCTGCCTTTGGTTTTTTAGTGACCATGATAGGACTTGGCGGTATGTTCGCACTCCTGAACAGTCAATTCCTCGCCATTGCACAGATCATGGTTTCTGTAGGTGCGGTAGTCATTCTTTCCATGTTGACGATCCTGACGGTCAATGCAAAAGAGGAGAACCTACCCAAAGAACCCCATAAATACAAATGGATCATGTTTTCAATATTGCTGGTCACCCCATTTACGATCCTACTCTATAAAACATTGATCATATTGCCCGATCACTTCAGCACAATCGGCACGATCAATGCAAAGGTTGTGGGAAAACTCCTCTTCTCTGAATGGGTACTGCCTTTTGAGATACTTTCTATTTTATTGCTTTCTGCAATGGTAGGTGCCATTGTGATCGCGAGAAAAAAAAGAAAAAGACCCGGTAAAAAAGAGAGGAGAGCGTAATGAGTCCAAATATGTTTTATCTTTTGGCGTCCATACTTTTCAGTATCGGACTCATAGGACTGGTAAGCAGGAAAAACCTTTTTGTACTTTATATGTCCATTGAACTGATGTTAAGCTCGGTCTCTCTGATCCTTGCGACACTCTCCAAAGTACTGGGTAATGCAGATGGATCGGTCATGGGACTGCTGATCATAGGAATTATCGCAGCAGAAGCAGCGGTATTCCTTGCCATGATAGTCAACCTTTACCGTGCAAAGAGAACACTGGACAGTGATGCATTCAATTCTTTGCGTGAGGGAGCATTCAATGATTAACTGGATCGTTATTCTGCCTTTTATCTCTGCACTTGTCATGGGGATCGTCTATTTGGCAGATACAAAAGCAAAAAGGTACTTTTTTTATACTGCTGTCGGTGTGGGAACACCGCTTGTCATGACGATACTCTCTTTTGTATTGATCTCGCAGCTTATGAACGGTGCTGTAACCATACATGGTACACTTTTCCAATGGATAGATATAGGGGATTTCAATATCTCCCTGGCATTTATGGCTGACAGACTCTCTGCGGTCATGATCTCTTTCATCACCTTCATTGGAATGCTCATCCATATTTATGCGGCAGGCTACATGAAAGATGAGGAAGGGTATGGAAAATTCTTTGCCTATTTCAATCTTTTCATGGGAAGTATGGCGCTGCTTGTATTGTCTGACAACCCTATTATGATGTTTGTCGGCTGGGAACTGGTCGGCCTGTGTTCTTATCTGCTGATCGGTTTTTACCATCAGGACAGAGCCAATATCAAAGCGGCGAACAAAGCATTTATTCTCAACAGAGTAGGGGATTTCGGTTTCATTATGGCGATTGCAATGCTTTTTGTCTCTCTGGGAAATACAGGTTTTACCTTTGAATCCATCCAGGCAAATATCCATACCCTCTCTCCGGAAATGATGACACTTATCGGCTTTCTCCTTTTTGTAGGTGCCATGGGTAAATCCGCACAAATTCCGCTTTATGTCTGGCTTCCGGATGCCATGGCCGGTCCAACACCTGTATCGGCCTTGATCCATGCAGCCACAATGGTCACAGCGGGTGTCTACATGGTCGCACGCTACAGTTTCCTCTATGTAGAGGTTCCTGATGTGGGAATTTTCATTGCCACGATCGGTGCTGCTTCTGCACTTTTTGCCGCCATTATCGCTTCCTACCAGACAGATATTAAAAAGATTCTGGCCTATTCGACCATGAGTCAATTGGGGTATATGTTCATTGCTGTGGGACTGGGTGCCTACTCTGCGGGTATCTTTCATGTGTTTACCCATGCATTCTTTAAAGCACTCCTCTTTATGGGAGCAGGAGCGGTGATCATTGCCCTGCATCATGAGCAGAATATCTTTAAAATGGGTGCTTTGAAGAAACACTTGAAACTGGTCTACATCACCATGTTCATCGCAACACTGGCGATCAGCGGTATCCCACCATTTTCAGGTTTTTTCTCCAAAGATGCCATTTTGGTAGCAGCTTTTTCTTCCGAACACTATGTCATCTGGGGCATTGGCACATTGACAGCAGGACTGACAGCCTTTTATATGTTTCGAATGCTTTTTACTGTCTTTTACTCACAGGAGAAAGCGGATCATACACTTCAAAAACTTCCTTCCTCCATGACCTATCCACTGGTTATTTTGGCAATAGGTTCTGCCACGGTAGGTCTTCTTGGAATCAATGAAGCCTATGGAGGTACTTCGTGGATCAACACTTTTCTGGCATTGCCTGATCTGAAATTTCACCTCAGTTTTGCAGTTGAATACATGCTGACTGCATTGAATGTCACTTTAGCACTTTTGGGTATGGGCTTGGCATACAAACTTTTTGCATCTCATGCTACAGAACCGGAAACCCATACACTTTGGAAAAATGTGGTTATCAACAAGTTCTATATCGATGAGATCTATGAGTTTTTGATCGTGAAACCTTTATTGCTGATCAGTTGGCTTATTGCCAAAGTGATCGACCCCAGGATCTTTGACGGGTTCATCAATCTGAACGTCTGGCTCTACAAAAAAGCAGGTTTTGTTTTTGGAAAACTGCAAAACGGAAAAGTACGCTATTATGCACTCTATATTCTGACAGGGGTTTCAGCCATATCGTACTATATGTTGATGGAATTGGGGGTACGGTAAATGGGAGATCATATCTTAACACTCATTATCTTCTTGCCTCTGTTTGCTGCGGTGGTCATGGGAGTTTTCAGAGTAGAGACAAAGGTACTGAAAATAGGATCCTTTCTCTCTTCGGCTGTAACGCTTTTGCTGGTACTTTGGCTTACGGTACATTTTGATCCCCATGGTGGTATGCAGTTTGTAAAAGATCTGCCCTGGATCCAAAATACAGGTATCCGTTATTATCTTGGTGTGGATTTTCTTTCCTTAACGGTACTCATCCTGATCACATTGCTGATGCCGCCTCTGTATCTTTACATGAAGCATGAAGAGCGAAAAGGATACTGGTACAATATGCTGCTGCTTCAGACAGGCGTGACAGGTGCTGTACTTTCTTTGGATCTGGTACTTTTCTACCTTTTCTGGGAAACGATGCTTTTGCCGATCTTCATCATGATCGGTAAATACGGGAATGGTATGCATCGCTACAATGCCATGAAGATCCTATTGATCACTATTTTGGGTTCTATGTCTATGCTTTTCTCTATTCTATATCTGGGATATATGTATTTTGAGACCACCGGTGTCTGGAGTTTTGCATTGCAAGACTTAAGTCATCTTGTCTTTAACGCGCAAACTTCCATACTTCTGGCTGCCGGTTTTCTGCTTGCTTTTGTCATTAAGATCCCGTTGGTCGGCTTCCATACATGGATGGCACCTGCCTATGGTTCAGCTCCGACACCTGCTGTGGTCATTATGTCTTCGATTATGGCAAAACTCGGGGTTTACGGTATTTGGAGATTTGGTTTCGGATTGTTTGAAACTACACTGATCTACTATGCGCCGTTCATCATTATTCTGGCACTGATAGGGCTTCTTTATTATGCGATACGGGCTATTACCGAAGAAAATTTGAGAAAAATGTTCGCTTACTCATCTGGTTCGCATCTCTCACTGATCGCGTTGGGGCTTATCTTGACCAATATTTATGCCTGGAGCGGCAGCCTTTACCTCATTGCTACCCATGCCCTGGCATCAGCGGGAATGTTCATCATGATCGGGCTGACCTATAAACGTTTTAAAACCGTGCAGATCTCTGAACTGGGAGGCATTGCGTCCAAAGCGCCGCTCTTTACCTTCTTTTTTGCTTTCTTTGCACTGAGTATTGCAGGCTTGCCGGGTACTGGAGGTTTTGTAGCAGAGCTTCTCATTATCATTGGTGCATTCAAAACCAATTTCTGGATAGGTTTTTTTACCGCGACCACGATGCTGGCTGCGATGGTCTATGTTTTCTGGATGCTTCAGCGTACGCTATTCGGTCCGGACAATAGCAGCGTTGAATTCAAAGATCTCAATCTGAGAGAAATGATCATGCTGTTTCCACTTGTATTTATGCTTCTGTTGACGGGAATCGCACCGTCACTCTTTACGCCAATGTTTGAGCCGCAGTTATCAGCCTATCTTCAGGCAGTGCTAGATGCGATAGGAGGTCTGTAATGTTTAGTCAATTCCTGTATGCGCTGCCTATGGCCATTGTTGTCATTGGTGCCTTTGTTCTGATGTTACTCTCAAACAGCCGAATGACACTGAGCAGGCTCAATTTTATTGCCGTCTTTTTCCTGATGCTCTCGCTGATCGTTCAATTCTTTACTTGGGGAGAAAAAGAGAGTACTTATCTTTTTGAAAATATTTTCGGAAGCAGTTTTATTTTAGATGATTTCGCTGCTATATTCGACTTTATGTTCACCATTGGTGCTATGCTCACGCTGCTTATCAACAATGAATATTTTAAAAGCAGACGTTATTTTTCGGGAGAGTACTTTTCGCTTATTCTCTTCTCTGTTTTCGGTATGATGATGCTTTCCCATTCACATGAACTTCTCACTGCCTTTATAGGGTTGGAGATCGCTTCTCTGAATATTTATGCACTGGTTGGTTACCACAAAACAAGAAAAGTCTCTACAGAAGCAATGATGAAATACATTGTACTCGGTTCTATGACAGGTGCCTTTTATCTGTTGGGAACTGCACTCATTTATGCGGCGGTAGGTTCCACTTCTTTCTCTACGATTGCTGCCTATGTACATGGGACGGATCTTCAGAATATCAATATACTGATCATTGGTGCTACATTTATTATGGTGACCATACTCTTCAAGATCGGAGCAGTACCTTTCCATTCCTGGGTACTGGATGTCTATCACGGTGCACCGTATCCTATTACGATGTTCATGGCTTCCATCTTTAAGATCGCCATTTTTGCCATTGCCCTGAGACTTTATATTGTGATGTTCTCTCCGGTTAACAGTTTCTGGACTGAGATACTTCAGGTCGTCACCATCATGACACTGATCGGTGGTTCCTGGCTGGCGATCAATCAGACACTGGTGAAGAGAATGCTTGCGAGTTCATCAATTGTGCACAGTGGATATCTACTTATTGCCATCTCTTCCATCGGCTTGGACTCTGATATTGCTGCCCCAGCGGTCATGTTCTATCTGATCGCTTATTTTCTCTCTGCGGTCGGTTCTTTTGGAATTTTGTCTTTCATTGCGACCAAACAGAAAAAACAGATGACCTATGATGATTTCAAAGGCTTTGCACAGAGGCGTCCTTACATGGCGATCATGATGAGTATCTTTATGCTCTCTCTGGCAGGGTTTCCTTCAACCATCGGTTTTCTTGGAAAATTCTATATCTTTACAGCAGCGATCGAATCAGGGCAGCTTTTGTTGGCAGGACTTGGGATCTTGACCGCATTTATCTCTGTGTATTACTATTTTAAACTGATCGCCATGATGTATTTCTATGAATCAAATGAGCCGCAGAGGAAATTCCCGATACGTATCAGTACAGTACTGATCGTGATTATTTCACTCATTGTTATCTGGGGAGGGATCGGGACTTCCCTTATCCCGTATGTTCCTGGTGCAGATGGTTTTATTGATATTGCAAGACAAGCCATCGGATCGTTAAAATAGTAGTGATTTATGCTTCCGTTAATACGATTCGGGTTAAAATAAAAGAAAAGGAACAAATATGAAAGAGAAAATTGAAAAAGTAATTAATAAAATTGAGTCATCTGATCAGATCGCTTCTGAGAATAAACCTTTGATCATACAAAAAATCAGAGAGTGGAGAGAAGAAGAGAATGCAGTAAATGACATTGCCGTCAGACTTGAGAATTGGTGGATGGAAGTTGAGCCTATCTTCGCCGAAATGGGTCTTGTTTAACGATTCATGGATCTTTATACCCAATATACGTATGAAAAAAAGTGGTCTAAAACCACCGAAAAAGAGGCACTCCGTATTATAGAAGAGGAGATGCCGGAAACTGATGCTCAAGGCACACTCTCTTATATTTTGGCCGAGACTAAAAAAGGAAAAACCGTCACACTTGGAGATTGTCGCTTTAAATCATCTGATTAGGAGGATACTATGACCAAAACATTTTTACTTTCAATATCTGCAACTTTACTGCTATCTGCTTCTCAAACCCCTATTACTTTTGAGAAAACTTTCGGAGGAGATGAAGATGATGTGGCAAGATCTGTCATTAAAACCGATGACGGTTATCTGATCGCAGGAAAAACAAAGAGTTTTACTTCGGATCGTGATTATGATGCTTATCTCATCAGAATAGACAAGAACGGTAAAAAGATTTGGTCAAAAGTATATGGAGGAAGAGATGATGATGAAGCCAATGCCATAACTGCTTACGGTAAGGACTTCGCCTTTGTAGGTTCCACCGAAAGTTACGGTAACGATAATTTGAGTTACTACTTTGTAAAACTTGATGCAAAAGGGGATGCATACTGGCAAAAAAGTTATTTTCGTGGCGAACGGGATTACTATTATGGCAATGATATTATTGCCGACGGTAACGATCTGGTGATCGCAGGTTCGGAGAGACATTTATCGTTCCTCTCTGCAAAGATCAATCCTTTATTATTTAAAATAGATGCTGAGGGTGATATGCTCTGGCATACCTATGTCTATGGTAAAGATGAAGACCGTGCCAAGGCGATCATCAGTACAGATGACGGGTATGTGATGTCCGGTACCACAGAGAGCTACGGACACGGAGATTTTGATTCTTATATCGTAAAACTCGACAAACAGGGTAAAAAGATCTGGTTCAATGCCTTTGGAGGGAAAGATGATGAAACAGCAGAAGATGTCATTGCCACGAAAGATGGTTTCCTGCTGGTGGGAAGTACAGACAGTTTTGGTTTGAATTATAAAAATGTTTATGTTGTTAAAACAGACAAAGACGGTAAAAAGATATGGGAACGTACTTACGGAGGACGCTATGATGATGAAGGGTATGCCGTCACCAAAGCACATGACGGCGGTTATGTCATTGCAGGACGCAGCGAAACAAGAAGGAACGGTTCAGACCTCTATCTGCTCAAGATAGATGAGAACGGAAAGCGAAAATGGGAAAGAACCTACGGAGGTGACGAAGATGACACTGCTTATGATATTGTCTCCACTGATGACGGATACCTTATTGTAGGCACCAAGCAGACGGATCTCACCCGACATAATGATGTCTGGATACTGAAGGTTGATCTTAACGGAAAGCTATAAGCGCATATACTATTGATAAGTTTAAATTATGATTATCTTAATTTAAACTTATCATAAGAACTTTTCTTGTAGACTAATTATGAAGTATTTACATATTTCCTATTTACAGAACAAGGAGTTCTAAATGACAAAAAAAATAATAACTGCCGGTATAGCAATGAGTTCAATGTTTATGTTCGTTGGCTGTGGTGGCGGAAGTAGTGACACTACGAGTACGGCTACGACAGCGGTAACTACAGGGACAGCATATTATGTTGATTCTGCGGTAAGTGGTATGGACTATGCATGTGGTACTCGATCGGGTGTTACAGCTAGTAATGGTGCTTTTACTTTTGAAACAGGAGTGGGTTGTTCTTTTTCTCTTGGAGATATTGCATTTCGTACAGTGGATGCATCCTTACTGGTTAATGGGACAACAATCTATGAAACAGATCTAGATAGAGCATTTGTTCTTCAGTCACTTGATTCTGATAATGATGTAAGCAATGGTATTACAATTAAAGAAAGTATTATCACAGCATTGGAACAAAAGATGAAAGATCTGAACCTGCCAATGCAAATTCCTGAAACAAGTTCAGCTATGGATCTTATGCAACAGGCAATTGATATGATTGGCGGTAATGTCATCACTATGGAAGAGGCTGCAAAACATATGTTAACGACTGCGCTTGGCGGTAAAACTTTTTATAATGTGGGACAGGATATAAACAATCCAGAAGATATTTGGGATGGAAAAGTTACCTTTAATGCCGATATGACATCCTTAAGTTATACTGATTTTTATGGACAGGATGCAGGAAATATAGAGGTTGATTCTATACAATTCAATGATAATAAACTAATGTTTGGTGACAACCCTGATGGTTCATATACTATCATTGGTGCGTATCACAGTGATTATATAGAAGTGACTGATTACGATAGATTTGGTAAAGTAGAAAGCTATGGACATCTCTATTATGATAAAGACAAAGCGGAAGCTTATTATAAAAGCTTATAATAAGATTTTATAATAAAGTGATAAATTGAAATAGATAGGGCGAATCATCTGCACCGATCCTGATGGTATCACCATCTTCCAATGTGTGGGTGCCGCCTCTGTCTTCACCACCAATTTTTTGGGTATTGATGCTGGTTCCGCAGGCACTTCCTCTGTCAGCCAGCAGATAGCCGGTCTCTGTTTTTTCAATTCTGAAATGCTCTCTGGAGATTTGCAGGAAACGTCCGCGATCCATAAGATAAATATCATTGTTTGGCTTGCCGCTGCCTATTTTATTTCTTTCGGCATGTACAAGTTTTCCATTGACTGTTTCAACACGGGATTCCCTTCCTATGCGAAAGGGAAACTGCCAAATACCGATGAACTCATGACCAAGACAGTATCTGCTTATGCTGTTTGACGCTTCATGTGTCATTGGTTTTAAGACCGCCAAAGGCGTGACACGTTTTAAGATTTCCTGTTTATCTTCCATTTTCTGATTTCCTCTTTCCTCACCAAGACTATATACTGAATATATTTTATAATGATTTCCTTAATGTTATCTATGGGGATGTATGGAGATAGATATCTATGAAAAACAGAACTGAAACACTTAAATTATTTATTTTATCCTGTATACACTCAGATCATTTGCAAACTTGAGCGGCCCCTTGTAGTTTTTCCTTATTTCTCTTCTTGTCTCTGAGCCTTTCTTTAACGTCCTCAACATTCTGTGTGAGAGTACCAGTGATTTTATGCCTGCTTTGTGTGCGATCTCTCCTATGGTAAACGGTGTCATATGCAAATTTGCTCCTACACCGCTTGCACCTTTGGGTACAGCATTATGTGCAACAAGGATATTTGTATTTTTTGCCAGTTTTTCCAAAGTATGATACGCTCCGTTCATATCACCTGAAAAGGTAATACTTTTTCTTCCTATATTGACTCTATACGCGATCGCCGGTATCGATCCGTGATGTACACCGACCGCCTGTATAATTATATTACCTTTTCGATAAATGGTTTTTATGTTTTTTGTCAGCTTAATGCTGTGGGCTTTGAGTTGAAAAGATGCTCTTCCGTCCAGGTAGTCACCCATGTATTCCCAAGCACCTTTGTTGTTTTCAAACAGCCTTTCAATAAAATTTTCCGTACTTGGCATAAAGTGATTGTTTACAGGGCCGTATACGGGAAGATCTTTTGTTCTTTTAATGAAAAAACTGGATTTTAACAAAGCAGGAAGGTCTGCAGTATGGTCAATGTGCAGATGGGTTAGCAGAATGACATCAAGGTCTTCTATCTTGGCACCTGCTTCTTCAAAACGGAGAGATGCTCCTCCACCAAAGTCAACAAGTACAGAGCTTTTTCCGTTGATCCAGATAATATAGCCTGAAGATGCGCGTTTATCTCCGCTTTCCGGACCACCGGAGCCTAAGACCTGAAGAACAACTTTAGGCTGAGCCAGAAGAAAAAGTGGGGTGAGGAGTAAAAGAAGTAAAGTTTTTTTGAATTTTGTCATGAAGTAAACCTTCTCTATTATCATAATTGCAGTGCATAGTTGTTACACGCTGAAAAGTATATACTCTCACTATGTAAACAATGTGTAGAAGGAAAATTGTATGAGAAATTTTTTGGCAGAATTCCGGGTACTTCTCTCTTACCCTGGAGATATAGTGATCTTGCTGGCGCGTTTGGCTGTAGCCTACGGATTTTCCTTGCCGGCACTGATGAAAATACAAAATCTTGAAGGTACCATTATCTGGTTTGAAAGTAGACATATTCCTTTTCCGGCTTTTACAGCCTATATGGTCTCTGGTCTGGAAGTGCTCGGTATTGTCCTGCTTATACTGGGGCTGTTCACCCGTATCATTTCCATCCTTCTTGGCTGTGTAATGCTGGGTGCGATCTTTTTTGTACATTTACACCATGGCTTTTCTTCTGCCAATAACGGATTTGAAATACCACTCTATTATTTTATTTTTCTGATGATCTTTGCCACGTTCGGTCCGGGGAAATACTCTTTTGATCAGTTCCTGTTTAAGAGGGGAACCATATGAATAACAGTTTTTTTCAAAATATAAATATCTTAACGGCTGACTGGAGTCTGTTGATTAAACTTTTGATCCTCAGTATTATACTTATCCTGTTGGCAACGGCTGTCTATGACAGGTTCATACAAAGGAATAATCAGGTATTGATCAATTACCCGCTTATAGGGCGTTTACGCTATTTTTTCTATCTTTTACGCAATCCTATGCGCCAGTACTTCGGTGATGAGACATTTTATGATTCTTTTGAAAAACTGAACTGGATCAACAAAGTGGCAGCCAACAAGAATCCCTATCTTTCCTTTTCAACGACGAAACCCTACGGAAATCAGAATACACTCTTCAAACATGCCAATTTTGTCAAAGAGATCGACGAGGTAGAGAAGCATTTTTCTGTTACATTCGGGAATGAGAGAAAGATCCCTTTTGTCACTAAAAGTATCGTAGGACGTTCTGCCATGAGTGACGGTGCCATTTCACCAGAAGGAACACGGGCTTTTTCAATCGGTGCATTTAAAGGTCAGTTTCCTATCAATACAGGTGAGGGCGGTTTAACCTCAAATTTTCTTGCTAATTTAAATATTGGTGACTGTAACTGTACGGATTACCTTGAGATCAAAAAAGGTACGGTCTTTGCCAGATCTGTATACAGGATCATAAAAATACTCAGTAATAAAGAGATCTCTCAGCGTATCTATCGGAAGATGGTCGTGAGACAAAATGACAGAGGCACATTTATATTTGATAATATTAAATTACAGTATTTCCGTATTGACTGGACCAAAGATTTTAAATATTTTCCTAAAGAAGTACCGGTCACAGCACCAGATATTACCTTTCAAATGGGAAGCGGAATGTATGGTGTAAGAGATCACAATGGTGGATTTGATGCGTTACGGTACAGGAAAGTCATGTCCTTTTGCCGGATGACAGAAGTAAAGCTGGCACAGGGTGCGAAACAGACAGGCGGAAAACTTTTGGCAGCGAAGGTGAGTGATGATATCGCCTATTACAGAGGTATTCCTGCACATCAAGACCTTATAAGTCCAAACCGTTTTCCCTATGCTACGGATATGGAGACGTTTTTTGATTTTATCTCTCACCTTCAGTCTCTCTCGGAGAAACCGGTCGGATTTAAGATCGTTATCTCGACTAAAGAAAGATTTGAAGTCTATGCAAAGGCTTTGAAGGCACGCAAAGCATCAGGAAAGAGTATTGCAGACTTTATAACCATAGATGGTGGAGACGGTGGTTCGGCAACTGCCCCGCTGGAGATGATGACTAAAATAGGATTACCCATACGTGAAGCTTTGGAGATCGTCAATGAAGTGTTGATCCGCCATGATCTGCGGGATGACCTGAAGATCATTGCCGCTGAAAAAGTACTGACACCGGATGATGTGGTAGAACTTCTCTGTTACGGGGCAGATTTTGTCAATATTGCCAGAGGTTTCATGATCTCTGCAGGCTGTATCCGTGCGAGAGAGTGTTCGGGAGCAGGGGGGAGAAACTGTCCTGTCGGGCTGGCAACGATGGATGAATCAAAACGAAGTAAATATCTTGTACTTCAAAAAGCGAAATATGTTGCCAATTACCATAAAGAGCTGCTTCACGGTGTTCAGGCATTACTCGCCGTCATGGGAAAAAACAGTGTTTCGGAACTCTCCATGAACGATCTCACACAAAGAAAAAAAGTTCAAAAAGTCTAAGTTATGATTTCAGTGAATATTTTCAGATTTACATTAAAGATTCTGTACTATAATCATTTATCAGTATATCATCTATCATAAAAATGAGGTTAAATATGAAAACGTTTTATAAAACAGCCATTGCTGCAGTGGTCATCTTATTGCTGAACGCATGTGCATCACATGAAAATTTTGTGCACAAATATAATTCGTGGGTAGGTAAAGACATTAACACCTTCATCTCTCGGGTTGGATATCCGGATCGAACTTATACACTTCCGAACAACAAACACACGGTGTATGTCTATGAAGAGTCACGTATTCAGAGTTATCCTTCTATGAGCATTGGCTATGGAGGCTTTTACGGACCCTATTATGGGGGCATGAGCTACGGATCAGATATAGAGCAGCAAACCTGTAAACTCTTTTTAGAAGTTAACAAATACCACAAGATCATACGTTGGTCGTCTCGCGGAAATAACTGCGTTGCAAGCCAACCGTACTAATAGATGTTTGAAATAGCAGAATACATAGGCATCATCGCCTTTGCAATGAGTGGATTTTTCATTGCAAGCAGAAACAGACTGGATTTCCTTGGAGTACTGATTTCTGTTTTCTTGACCGCTTTGGGCGGTGGAATTATGCGGGATGTCATTGTTGATAAAACGCCATATACCTTCAGTAACACTATGCCTGCGCTGATCATTGTTTCGGTAATGGCATTGATGGTTCTGTTTCGCTTTCACAAACGCCCCAGCATAGAGAACAAACCTCTTTTCATACTTTCTGATTCCATAGGGCTTGTCTCTTTCAGTATCACCGGTGCCATGATCGCGCTTGAGGGCAGTTTGAATCTTACGGGTGTATTGGCACTTTCATTCATTACCGCTGTGGGAGGAGGGATCATCCGTGATGTCACCATCAACGAGATCCCTTTTGTATTGAAAACAGGCTTTTACGGGACTATCGCATTGATGATCGGGCTGATAATCTACCTTCTTGACAGTTTTGGAATGATGAATATCATCACACTCTCACTTCTGCTTATTTCAGGGATCATTTTAAGACTCTATGCCTATTATCATAAGTGGGCAATTCCGATGATCTGATTATTTCGCTCTTTTTGCATAAAACTCTTTCTTAAACGCATCAAATCTGCCTTCTGTGATCGCTTCTCTCATCTCTTTCATCAGGTTTAAATAGTAGTAAAGGTTGTGGATAGTACCCAGTCTGAAGTAAGTGATCTCTCTGGCTCTAAAGAGGTGTCTGAGGTATGAGCGTGAGTAGGTTTGACAGACCATGCAGCCACATTCCGGATCAATAGGACCTTCATCTATGGTGTACATGGCTTTTTTGATATTCACTTTTCCAAAAGAGGTGAAAAGGGTACCGTTTCTTGCATTTCTTGTGGGCATGACACAATCGAACATATCTATCCCCCGAGAGACATTCTCTACAAGATCTTCCGGTGTCCCCACACCCATAAGGTAGCGAGGTTTATCTTCAGGCATGAATTGTGTGGTCCATTCGACGGTGTCGTACATGTCCTGATTGGCTTCACCTACAGACAAGCCGCCAATGGCAAAGCCATCATAATCCAAAGCGCAAAGCTCTTTGGCAGATTTTTCACGAAAGGCTTTGTCTGTACCGCCTTGGATTATGGCAAAGATATTTTGCTCAGTACCTACACCTTCTTTTTGTTTGGCCCTGAAGTAGTCGATGGACTCTTCTGCCCATCGTGTTGTTCTTTCGATACTGGCTTTGATGCGTTCCTGTGTTGCAGGAAGTGCAACAAGATCATCCAGAATCATCATAATGTCAGAGCCCAGATTGTGTTGAATGTCTATGACCTTTTTAGGGGTAAAGTAGTGCTTGCTTCCGTCAACATGGCTTCTGAACGTGATACCGCCTTCATCGATCTTGACATTGTCTGAAAGGGAAAATGCCTGAAAGCCGCCGGAATCAGTTAAAAAACTCTTTGGGTATTTGGTAAAACCGTGAAGTTTCCCCATTTTTGCCACAACATCATCTCCCGGCCGTATATACATATGATAGGTATTTGCAAGTATGATCTCCGGCTGAATGAATGTTGCAAGATCCGTAGCATCGAGTGCTTTCACTGCACCTACCGTACCTACAGGCATAAATACCGGTGTTTGAATGGTTGAATGGGCTGTTTTGATGGTACAGGCTCGTGCTTTACCGTCTGTTTTATCTATCTGAAATTCCATTGTGTTATAATATCCTCTAAAATAATTACGCAATTGTAGCATAGATGCACTTGTTGGTTAGGAAAAAGCTGTTGAGAATATCAACACATTAAAGGGAGTGATGACTCCCCGTATAAAGAGTGATATGAAAAACATACTTATCTTGGCAGATGGTTCCATCGCCAAACATTTTATAGAGTGGCTCAGCAGAAAAAGAGTGGCAGAGAACAAATATTATGTGGTTTCCTATACCCCGGACTCTATTCCTGAAAAAATGGGTGCACATATTACACATTATGAGATAGACCCGACAAGTTATGCAAAAATGAAGCATATTATGAATGAGGTCAGATATTCCGATATATTCATAGTGATCGAAAATATTGAAGATGCACGCTATTCACTTAAAAATATACGTATGATCGATAAAACCATACGTATTCTTTTCCTTGACCAGTGGGATAATAATGAGATAGCCAGAGATGAAGAGAATGTGACCATTCTGGATTGTAATGACCTTATAGCCGCACACCTGTATGACCACCTCCCCAATGTACCTGTCATCGCCCAGAATGTAGGCTTGGGAAGGGGTGAGATCATGGAAGTCCATGTGCCTTTTGGAAGTACCTATGCTTTCAGACATGTCGGTTCCATTTTGCAGCGTAAATGGAAGATCGCAGCTATCTATCGTAATGAAAAGCAGATCCTGCCTACCAATGCCACGATGATACGTCCCAATGATACATTGCTTGTCATGGGAAAACCGATCGTGCTTGACGGTGTTTATAAAACGATCAATAAAAGAATAGGACTTTTCCCTGAACCTTTCGGTAAAGACCTCTATTTGATCCTGGACTTCAGGTATGATCAGGAAAATGCATTGATCTACCTTAAAGAGAGTCTCTATCTCCTTAAAAAACTGGAAGATAAAAAGTTGGTTATTCGTATTATTTATCCCAATAACTTTGCCCTGATCGAAGAGCTTAAAGGCTATGAAGCGGATAATATTACCGTTTTGGTCTGCTATGACGAGAATGATGTTGCTATGCTGGTAGAATTTGATATACAGGAACAGGATATCGGCTTGATATTCAGCAGTATTCCAGCCTTTGAATCGGACAATTTAAAAGGAACGCTGTATGACTTGAGAAAAGTGGTCTATCTCTTTGGTGATAAACTGCTTTACAATGTAAAAGAGTGTATTATCCTTATGGATGAGAATGAAAAAATGGAATCCATATCTTCTACTGCTTTTGACATTTCCGAATCACTGAACCTTGAGCTGACCCTTGCAGATTTTGACCCTGAAGGTGATTTTGCAAGTAGGAAGATCATTGAAGAACATTATGAGACCCTTGCCCATATCTTTAATATGGAAATCCATATAGAACAGAAGATCGCCAATCCTATCAGAGAACTCGCTGGAAGAGAAGATATACTGCAGATCGCCCCTTTTGAAAAAGTACTTAGAAAAGACAATCTGCTCAATTTTGTTTCTACTAAAGTACAGGATTTTCTTTTAACCACCAAAAGACATCCGAAACTGCTTGTGCCCTATGCCTTGGGTAGTGATATCTAGCGAGTAGAATTTAAGTACATATAAGATAAAATAAATCAAAATATTAGAATTTAAGGTCTTTCCCGATGATCGTTTCCATTGAATTGGCTCAAACACATAACATTACGTATGATATTACTATTGACAGGCTTCCAAAACTTGCTTTTGACCGAAAAGTCGTGATTGTCACCAACCCTACCGTTTCCGGACTCCATCTCGATACGCTTTTGAAAAATATTGAGGCAAGAGAGTTGCATGTGGTCACTATTCCTGACGGAGAACAATACAAAACGCTGCAGACCGTAGAAAACATTCTGAATGAATGTTTTGAATATAAACTGGACAGGAAATCACTGCTTATCGCTTTTGGCGGAGGAGTTATTGGCGATATGACAGGATTTACCGCAAGTCTGTATCAGCGCGGCATTGATTTTATTCAAATTCCTACAACATTGCTTTCTCAGGTTGATGCCTCTGTTGGAGGAAAGACCGGAGTCAATAACAAATATGGTAAAAATCTCATTGGCGCTTTTTATCAGCCAAAAGCGGTCTATATTGATCCTGAATTTCTTAAAACACTGCCTGCACGTGAATTTGCGGCGGGTGTGGCAGAGATCGTAAAAATGGCAGTGATGTTCGATAAAGCGTATTTTGATTTTTTAAAAAATGCTGATCTTCAGAAGGAAGAGAATCTTAAAGAAGCCATACGAAGATCCGTGGAACTGAAAGCCTGGGTCGTAAATCAGGATGAGAAAGAAGCAGGTATTCGTGCCGTATTGAATTATGGACATACTTTTGGCCATGTGGTTGAAAATGAGACAGCCTATACAACCTATCTTCACGGAGAAGCCGTCGCCATAGGTATGGTCATGGCAAATGCTTTGGCTGTTGAACTTGGTCTCTTTACACAAGAGGAAGCACAGGAAGTGAAAGATCTTTTAGAGAGATCATCTCTTCCAACGGATTATGTCATTAAAGATGTAGATACGTTCTATGAACATTTCTTTTTAGACAAAAAATCTGCGAACAATTCTATTAAATTCATCTTGCCGAAGGGTATGGGGCATCATGAGATGCGAAGCGATATAGATGAGAAGGTCGTCAAAAAAGTACTTGCACAGTTTGGAGCAAACCGATGATCAAAGTGTTGTTCTTCCCTCTTTTACTCCTTTCTGCCTCTCTTCAGGCAGAAAATAGTTTGAATAATACCACTACCGAGAGCAATATTACACAGAGCAGTACTACCGACAGTATCAGTAAAGATGCGAAGCAGAGACTCTCTGTCCTTACTGCAGAGAAAGACGCTT
>Ga0256834_1000925_pt1 | contig 20600 bp, 19 predicted proteins | sample 4281140metaG_FD_190536 | JGI IMG/M metagenome (GOLD analysis project Ga0256834, IMG submission 190536) | Hydrothermal vent microbial communities from East Pacific Rise, Pacific Ocean - 4281-140 | ecosystem: Environmental > Aquatic > Marine > Hydrothermal vents | place: Pacific Ocean: East...
GACAACTCGATTTAGCCATTCGTATTTTTCAAGGAAAACACCCTAAAAAATTCCTCACCGAACTCATCAGCAGCCAAATAGACGTCGATAGACTCGACTATCTGCGACGCGATAGTTTTTACTCGGGTGTAATTGAAGGACAAATTAATAGCGAACGGCTGATAAAAATGCTAAATGTAGTTGATAATCAACTTGTTATTGAAGCAAAAGGCATCTATTCGGTCGAAAAATTTATCATTTCGAGACGTTTAATGTATTGGCAAGTATATTTTCACAAAACCAGTTTGATGCTCGAAAAAATACTGGAAAAAGTCTTACTTCGCGTCAAAGATTTATTACAACAAAACAAACCGGTTTTTCTCGACGAAAATTTAAACTATTTATTTCAAAACAAATTGCAAAATTTTGATACCGACAGTTTGGATATTTTTGCCCGCTTAGACGATACCGACATCATATATCATATCAAAAAATGGACAAACAATCCCGATTTTATCTTATCCTATCTCAGCAATATGCTGATAAACCGCACCCACCTGAACAAAATGTTGATACAAAAAGAAAATTTCGCCATCGATTATATAAAACAACTCAAATACAAGACCATGCTACGATTTCCTATAAATCAAAACGAACTCAAATATTTGTTGTTTGACGGAAAACTGGTGCATCAAGCCTACAACAACCAAAAACACCCCGTCAAACTCTTGCAAAAAAACGGAAATGTAGTAGAATTTTCACAAGCCAGCGACCAATTGAATATAGCCGCTTTATCACAACCCGTTATAAAACATTTTTTGTGTTATCCGGTATAAAAAAAGCCGCCTTTTACAGACAGCTCCATAATCGAAAAAAAAATTGAAATTATTTATTTTCTTCATCAAAATTTTTCATAAACAAATCCATCATCTCCATCGAAACACCGGTAGTTGAAAAACCACCGTCGTGAAACAGATTTTGCATGGTAACCTTTCGGGTTAAGTCGGAGAACAAAGTCAAGGTATAATCGGCACATTCTTCGGCGGTTGCATTACCAAGCGGCGACATCAATTCGGCATATTTCAAAAAACCTTCAAAACTTTTAACACCTTTACCGGCGGTAGTTGGTGTGGGCGATTGCGAAATAGTATTGACACGCACTTTGTTTTTCTTGGCAAAAAAGTAACCGAAATTGCGTGCTATGGCTTCCAAATACGATTTGTTATCCGCCATATCGTTGTAATCGGGAAAAACACGTTGAGCGGCTATGTATGAGTAGGCTACAATAGAGCCGTATTCGTTCATGGCATCTTTGTTGTAAAGCAAATTCATCAACTTGTGAAACGATACCGCCGAAACATCCCAACCTTTGGTAAGCCAATCGTAATTCAAGTTGGTATAATGTCTGCCTTTGCGTACATTGAGCGACATACCTATGGAGTGTAAAACAAAATCGAGTTTGCCTCCCAAAATTTCTTGTGCTTTATCTATCAAATTTTCCAAATCTTCCATCGAAGTGGCATCGGCAGGAATGATTTTACTGCCTGTTTTTTCGGCTAATTTGTTGATTTCACCAAAACGCATAGCCACCGGTGCGTTGGTCAATACAAATTGAGCGCCTTCTTCGTGTGCTTTTTCGGCAACTTTCCAAGCTATGGAATTGTGATCCAAAGCTCCGAAAATAATCCCTCTTTTTCCTTTTAATAAGTTGTAAGCCATAGTCTGTTTTTTGATTTGTGCGACAAATATACTATTAATTTTTTCATTTATAAAATACTAAACCAAATAATCAAAAAACAACACCGGCAAACTTCCTGATAATCAATTAATTGTATCGAGCAAAAAATCATTCGGCTAAAATTTTAATTTTTCAAATGAATAACTTATCTTTGCACTCATTGAAAAGAAAACAAGATTATGGCAACTTACAAAAAGAAAGGATACAAAAAAGAAAAGAAATCCGGTGACGACTTATCATATTTAACAAAAGAAAGCACAACAGCCGAAGTTTTTACCTCGTTGGACGAAGGTGCCTCCAAATTGGAAAAATTTTTGGAAAAAAATCAAAAATGGATATTTGCAGGTTTGGCAGCCGTTATCGTATTGGTAGCCGGCTATATGTGGTATGACCAAAATGTTAAGATGCCGCACGAAAAAGAAGCCATAAATAATATGTCCAAAGCCCAAGAATATTTTGATAAAGCTTTAAACGAAACAGATGAAAAATTGATGGCGGAAGACTTTCAAAAAGCCCTGGAAGGTGCCGACGGCAAATATGGTTTTTTGCAAATTAACGAAAAATTTTCGGGCACCAAAGCCGGAAATCTATCCAATTATTACATAGGTGTCATCTATTATAAAAACGGCGACTACAAAAAAGCCGTAGAATATTTATCCGAATTTAAAGGCGATGACGATATAATCGCACCAACCGCCAAAGGATTGATAGGCGATGCTTTTGTTGAATTGGAACAACCCGAAGACGCTTTGCAATACTACGAAAAAGCCGCCCGAATGTCCGATAACGAATTTACCGCTCCCCTATACTATTTCAAAGCCGGTAAACTTGCCTTAGATCTAGGAAACAAAGCCAAAGCCAAAAAATACTTTGAAACCATTAAAGAAAAATATCCCAAATCCAAAGAAGCCAAAGACATTGACATCTTTATCACACAAGCCGAATAAAACTTTGAAAATGTATATTCAAAAAGAGACTTTTCCGGTCGGAAAAGTCTCTTTTTTTATGACAAAACAACAGGTTAAAAAAACGTTGATAAGTATTTTGACAAGGTGGAATATTTTTTGTATTAGTTTTGTAAATTTGTAAAAATACCTGTAATATGGCTTCATTTTTCAAACTCAATAAAAACAAAAAATTTTCATATACACCCCGATACTACGATGAACGCAAAGAACGATTGGAAAATCTGAAAAAACAATACGAAGCAGAAGGCAAATCAAGTATCGAAGCACGCATGCGCGGTAAATTTAGACGACACAAAACCAACAAAATCCCCGGATTGTTTTCGGGTGCCAATTTACGCACGTTCATTATCTTGGGATTTTTGGTTTTGGCGGTTTATTATTTTCTAAAAAAATACCATATATATTAATGTCAAACAGCAGTATCAAATTATTACCCGACCATGTTGCCAATCAAATAGCTGCCGGCGAAGTGGTGCAACGTCCCGCTTCGGTTGTCAAAGAACTGATGGAAAACGCTTTGGACGCCGGAGCCGACAACATCAAACTTATTGTTAAAGACGGCGGCAAAAGCCTTATTCAAGTCATTGACAACGGCAAAGGCATGAATCCGATTGATGCCCGTATGGCTTTTGAACGACATGCCACCAGCAAAATAGCCAAAGCCGAAGACCTGTTTCATATTCAAACCAAAGGATTTCGCGGCGAAGCTTTGGCTTCAATAGCAGCTGTGGCTCATGTCGAAATGAAAACAAAAACCGAAAACGAAGAACTCGGCACCTATATCAAAATAGAAGGAAGTAAAATAATAAACCAAGAACCCGTTGCTACTGCTACGGGCACTTCTATTGCCGTCAAAAATTTGTTTTTTAACATACCCGCCCGTCGCAAGTTTCTCAAATCCATACAAGTGGAAATGAGACATATCAACGACGAATTTTTTCGCTTGGCACTGGCACACCCGCAAATTGCTTTTAGCTTGATACACAACGGAAACCTATTATATCAACTTCCCGCATCAAACCATTTGCAACGTATTGACCGACTGTTCGGACAAAAAATCAAACAAAAAATGGTGCCCGTACAAGAAGAAACCGATTACATCAAAATATCGGGCTATATAGGCAAACCCGAATACGCCAAACGAAAACGCGGCGAACAATATTTTTTTGTCAATAACCGTTACATCAAAAGCCCGTATTTACACCATGCATTGATGTCGGCATACGAAGGGCTTATCAAAGAAAAAACTTTTCCGTCCTATTTTGTGTATTTTGACATCGACCCGCAACATATCGACGTCAATATCCACCCGACCAAAACCGAAATCAAATTTGACGACGAACAAACCGTATATTCCATTCTCAAAGTAGCCGCCAAACACAGTTTAGGACAATTTAACATAACACCTTCAATGGATTTTGATAGCCGTCCCGACCTCGAAGTACCCTATGCTTATACCAAAAAATCACCCAAAATACCCGAAATAAATGTCGATCCGGACTTCAACCCGTTTAAAGAAGATAGTTTTGGACAACCGGCAAAAACCCCTACAAAACATTTTGAAAAAAAATTGGAATATTGGGAAAGCCTGATACACCCCACCGAGAACTTCGAAATACCCGATAACAATCCCACAACACAAACCGAAAATTTTGTACAGTTGGAAAGTCATATCAATCAAAAATACTTTCAACTGAAAAACAAATATATCGTAACCCGACAAGACGACAATTTATTGTTGATGCACCAAAACAGACTACATACTCAAATTTTGTTTATCGAACTATACAAACAACTGCAAAGCGGTCATATTGCATCGCAACAACTCATTTTTCCGGTCGAAATCAATTTGCCCGAACATGATATTGAAGCCGTAAAAAATTTCAAATCCGAACTTGAAAAAATGGGATTTGATTTGCAATTTTCAACCCGAAAACTATTAATTCAAGCCGTTCCGTTTAGTCTAAATGCCCGTCAAACAAAAGATGTTATTCAAGACATACTTAACGACATCAATTCGGACACTCCAACCGAAACCAAAGAATTGATCCGAAAAACCGCATATCATATTGCCGAAAAATCTGCCGTTAAAACCGGTCAAAATCTGCAAGAAGCCGAAATGGAAAACATGCTAAATCAATGGTTTAAAACAGGGCGACCCGTCCACACCGAACAAGGTAAAAAAATAGTTTACAATATTCCGCTCAAAACCATCGACCGTTATTTCGATTAAAACCAAAGTTTATGAAAGAAGTTCAAAAAATAATAGCAGACATCAAAAAAGGCGACATCAAACCCATATATTTTTTAGCCGGCGAAGAAAGTTTTTTTATCGACCAAATCAGTCAATATATCGAAAATCATTTGTTACCCGAAACCGCCAAAGGCTTTGATCAAATGGTTGTTTACGGATTGGACGTAAACCTGCCCGACCTTATTTTGCAAGCCCGTCGTTTTCCCATGATGGGCGACCGACAAGTCATCATCATCAAAGAAGCGCAACATTTGTTTAAAAAGAAAGCCGACACCGAAGCTTTGGAAAGTTATTTAAACCAACCTTCGCCACAAACCGTTTTGGTTTTTAACTACAAGTATAAAAAACTCGACAAACGAAAAAAAATATACAAACAAATATTGAAGACAGGTATATATTTTGAAACCAAAAAAATATACGAAAAAGAAGTAGTTAATTGGATTATTGAAACAGCCAAAAGCATGAATCACCCCATAGATATGAAAAGTGCTCAGATGCTTACCGATTTTTTAGGCACCGACCTATCCAAAATATACAACGAACTTCAAAAACTCGAAATTATTTTATCTGACGCTCAACCTATTACCCCCGAAATTATCGAAAAAAATATCGGTATCAGCAAAGATTACAATAATTTTGAACTCAAATCGGCAATAGCAGCCGGCAATTATCCCAAAGCTCAAAAAATAGTGCAATATTTTGCCGCCAACCCCAAAGAACACCCCATTGTAGTAACCATGGCGGTTTTATATAATTTTTTTAGAGACTTGTTTGTTTATCACAGTCTCAATGACAAAAGTTCATACGCCGCCGCTAAAGCCTTGGGCATCAATCCGTATTTTGTTAAAGAATATCAAACCGCAGCCGGCAAATATCCCATGAAAAAAGTCAGTCGAAATATCAGCTACCTCAAAGAAGCCGACCTTAAAAGCAAAGGAGTAAACTCAGGTAGTATGACCACCAAAGATATTTTAAACGAACTCTTGTTCAAACTTATGCATTAAACACAAATATCAAAAAAATATTCGTAGTTTAGCAACTCAATTGTTTATGATGACGCAAACTACCAAATACATTCTACTTACCCTACTTACTTTTGTAGTCGGTTTCTATTTTTTGCACACGGCATATTTTACCAGTTCCGACAATCCGTATGCCCAAGAAATCGTTTTGATTGTATTGGGCACCATTGCCACCATACTCATAACGGCTGCCTTACTCAACAAACAAAGCGAATTGGAGCTCGAAAAAGAACATCACATCAAAATATTCGAACTAAAATCTTCAATCTACCTCGACTTGATAAACTTTTTGGAAAAAATAGTTACCAAAGGCAAAGTTACCGATCAAGAAATGATTTATATTGAATTTTTAACCCACAAAATTTCGATTGTTGCCAGCGAAAGTGTTTTGCAAGAATATTCCAATTTTATCGACATATTAAAAAAAGTCAGCAGCGATTGGGTAATTTCCGAAAGCGATTCGGACGAAATATCATTGGCACTGGCAAAACTAACCGTTAAAATAAGAAAAGATTTGTTGCAAAACAACGACGAAGGTATCGATATGGAAAAATTAATCGTTAAAAATGTTAATAAGTTCTAAATATACCCGAAAAGTTTACGGATTTTAGGATAAATTAGTATTTTTACATTCTCTATTTTTTTCGGATACAAGTGTTATGAACCAAAAAGAAAAATTTATACAAACAATTACCGAAGGTTATACATTCAAAGGTGAATCTTTTGTTATAGGCGGTGCCATGCTCGACGGCAAAACCATGGAAGGTTTGCATGTCAAAGTCCCGTTATCAACCCTAAACCGTCACGGATTGATAGCCGGAGCTACCGGAACGGGCAAAACCAAATCGTTACAAGTGATGGCAGAACAATTGTCCGAAAAAGGTATTCCCGTTTTGCTTATGGATCTAAAAGGAGACCTCAGCGGTTTGGCAAAACCCAGCCCGGGACACCCCAAAATTGACGAGCGAATGCAAAAAATAGGTTTAGCCTTCACCCCGCAAGGTTTTCCGGTCGAAATGTTATCCCTTACCGGCAAAGAAGGTGTGCAATTGCGTGCCACCGTATCCGAATTCGGACCAATTTTGTTATCGCGAATTTTGGATTTAAACGACACGCAAGGCGGCATAGTTGCCGTTTTATTCAAATACGCCGACGACAAGAAACTACCTTTGGTCGATTTAAAAGATTTTAAAGAACTGATTAAATGGGCAACCGGCGAAGGCAAAAAAGAATTTCAAGCCGAATACGGACGTCTTTCAACCGCCTCAACCGGTTCCATATTGCGCAAAATTGTCGAACTCGAACAACAAGGAGCCGACATATTTTTTGGAGAACCCTCGTTTGACATCAACGATTTGATGCGTATCGACGATCAAGGACGCGGTATTATAAGCATCATAAGACTAACCGATATACAAGACAAACCCAAACTGTTTTCAACTTTTATGTTGCAATTGTTAGCCGAAATATATGCCAAAATGCCCGAACAAGGTGATGCCGACCGTCCCGAATTGATATTTTTTATCGATGAAGCACACCTGATTTTCAGAAACGCATCAAAAGCCCTGTTAGAACAAATAGAAGCTATAGTTAAACTCATTCGTTCCAAAGGTGTCGGAATATATTTCGTAACACAAAATCCACGCGATATACCCGATGAAGTATTGGCACAATTGGGTTTAAAAATTCAACATGCCTTACGGGCTTTTACCGCCAAAGACCGCAAAGCCATTAAATTAACGGCACAAAACTTTCCGGTAACCGAATTTTACAATACCGACGAAGTACTTACATCACTTGGCATAGGCGAAGCCTTAGTGAGTGTATTGGGTCGCAAAGGACGCCCTACCCCATTGGCTGCCACACTGATGCGAGCCCCCATGAGTCGCATGGATATACTGGAAGATGACGAACTGGAAGAAATCATTGAACAATCTAAACTACGCAAAAAATACAGCCAAGCCATCGATAAAAAAACCGCCTATGAAATCCTTAAAGAAAAAATAGAAAAAGCCGAAGAAGAAAAAGAAGAACAACAAAAACAACGCCTTGAAAAGAAAAAGAAAGAAGAACCCGGACTGATTGAAAAAGCCCTAAAAAGTTCGGTGGGAAAAATGATAATCAGAGAAGTAACCCGATCGCTACTCGGCGTATTGGGTCTGCGTTCCACTTACCGTCGTCGTAGAAGATAACATACAAACCAATAGAGAAATTAAAAAATGAGAAAAATAATCATAGCCATCATTAGCTTAGCAACCGTATTATCGGCATGCCAAAACAAAACCGACAATTATACCATCAAAAACAAACAAATAGGTCAAATAACCGATACCACCACAGTAGCACAACTTAAAAAACTATATCAAAACGATTCAATCGTCAAAAATACCGAAGGACAATCAGCCTTTGAACCTTATGACGAATATTTGGTTTATGACAAAAAAACCAAAAAAATATTATTTACGGCCATACCCAAAAAAATAAATGACGAAAATTCTGTTCTTAAACAAATAGAAATAAAAAGTCCTTTGTTCAAAACCGAAAAAGGTGTAAACATCAATTCGGATTTCGGCACTTTTAAAACCCGTCATCAAATAGGTCGTATTGAAGAAACCTTTAAATACATAGTAGTTTTTATCGACGACCTCAATGCCACCATTGACATGAGCAAAGAAGTATTGCCGCTAAATGCCCGCAACGACAGTAGTATTAAAATAGACGAAACACTTATCCCCGACCATTCGAAGATAAAACATTTTGTAATTTTTTTGAATGAATAATTGAACAATTCATCTACCAATAAACCAAAGGTTTGATAAATTCGGTTCATTTTTCGCAATTTATCAAACGTTTCTATTTCAATTAATTTTTTCGGCACAAATCAATCCGAAAAAAACACATATCTACATCAAAACTCAGTAAAAACCTCTTATGAAGTTTGCTATCTCATTTTTACGGCAATAAGCCGTTTTTTTTTAACAAGAATTTTCTACTTTTGTTACCAAACAAAAATACAAGAAAAATGAATACAAGCATACCTCAAAAACTTACCAAAGAACAAGCCATTGCATACGAAGACAAATACGGAGCTCACAATTATCACCCGCTTCCCGTAGTTTTAAGTCGTGGCAAAGGTGTATATGTTTGGGACGTAGATGACAAAAAATATTATGATTTTTTATCTGCCTATTCGGCTGTCAATCAAGGGCATGGACATCCCAAAATCGTGCAAGCTCTCAAAGAACAAGCCGAGCGTTTGGCTCTGACATCACGAGCTTTTTATAACGACAAACTGGGTTTGTATGAAAAATTTGCCACCGAATATTTCGGTTACGACAAACTACTTCCGATGAATACCGGAGCCGAAGCCGTTGAAACCGCAATCAAATTGGCACGCAAATGGGCATACGAAAAAAAAGGTATCCCCGAAAACCAAGCCAATATAATTGTTGCCAAAGGCAATTTTCACGGTCGCACCACCACTATAATTTCTTTTTCAAATGACCCTGAGGCACGTGATCATTTCGGACCATACACGCCCGGATTTACCAAAATAGCTTATGACGATTTAGCCGCTTTGGAAGAAGCCGTTAAAGCCAATCCCAATACCATAGGTTTTTTGGTCGAACCCATTCAAGGCGAAGCCGGTGTATTTGTGCCAAGCGAAGGTTACCTAAAAGGTGCCAAAGAAATTTGCGAAAAATACAATTGCTTGTTTATAGCCGACGAAGTTCAAACCGGTATAGCACGCACCGGCAAACTATTGGCTGTTGATCACGAAAATGTTCGCCCCGACATATTAATATTGGGCAAAGCCTTATCGGGAGGCGTATATCCGGTATCAGCAGTTTTGGCAGACGACGATATCATGCTCAGTATCAAACCCGGACAACACGGTTCAACATTTGGCGGAAATCCGGTTGCTGCCAATGTCGCAATTGCCGCTTTAACAGTAGTAAAAGAAGAAAAACTGGCTGAAAATGCCGACAAAATCGGTAAAATATTTCGTGAAGAAATGCAAAAGGTAGTCGATTCATCCAAATTTGTCAAACAAGTACGTGGCAAAGGCTTACTCAATGCCGTCATTATTGACGACACCGAAGAAAGTGATACCGCATGGAATATATGCCTAAAATTAGCCGAAAACGGTCTCTTGGCAAAACCAACTCACGGCAATATCATTCGTTTTGCCCCCCCCTTGGTAATTAACGAAACACAAATGAAAGAAGCTTTGGATATCATCAAAAAATCAATTGCCCAATATGAGCAAGAAAACCTTTAACAAACCCAAAAAAGCCCAATTTTTATACTTCCTCCTGATATTTGCATCGGGAGGAGGACTTTTTTATATAAAAACACTACCCGACGACCGACAGAACATTTGGTTAATGTTGTTTTTGTTGCTCGGTGTTTTATACGGTTTAATGAAATCGACACGCAATTGGGCTTATGACAATCCCAAATCCAAAGAAGAAGAAAAAACGCCCCCCCCCGTTTATAAAGACAGAAATATTCCGAGTTTGAACGAAATGATAAAGAAAAAAAATAAAGAAGATTAATACCAAAACATTAGTCCGGTGCTTTGTTAGTTTATTGTTTACTTGTCATCAATATAAATCAACAAAACTTGAATTATTACAAACCCGGTGAAAAATCCAATACAAAGCCATTCAAAATTTTATGATAGTTCTTTGGGTATTTTCCATGCAGACAAAAATTACTTTCCGTTTTTTTTTATTGCATCTTTGCTGCGTGGGTGATATTTTTTAAGTGTTTCATGTAGTCTTTGCCGATCCAAGTGAAGGTAAATTTCGGTAGTGGTAATACTTTCGTGTCCCAACAAGAGTTGAATACTACGCAAATCGGCTCCGTTTTCCAACAAGTGAGTGGCAAAAGAATGACGTAAACTATGCGGACTGATGTTTTTGTTGATACCGGCTTTTCGGGTTAATTGTTTAATTATTTGAAAAATCATAACACGCGTTAGCTGTTTGCCTCTTCGGTTTAAAAATAATATATCGCTGTATTTGGGATCGATTTTTTGGTGCAAACGAATATGATGCAAATAAATACGAATGTATTTTTGAGTATATGCACTTATGGGAACCAATCTTTGTTTGTTGCCTTTACCGGTAACTTTTATAAATCCTTCTTCAAAAAACAAATCGGAAATACGCAAATTTATCAACTCCGATACACGCAAACCGCAGCCGTAAACGGTTTCAATTATGGCACGATTACGTTCTCCTTCGGGCTTACTCAAGTCAATGGCGGCTATCATGCGGTCAATTTCTTCCAAACTAAGCACATCGGGCAACTTGCGACTGAGTTTAGGACTTTCTATCAATTCCAACGGATTGGTATCCATTTGTTGTTCCAATATCAAAAAATTAAAAAATATGCGTAAACCCGATAACAAACGAGCTTGAGATTGTGCAGCTATAAAATTTGAAATTTGATACAAAAAATCTTTGATAAAATCACTGTCTATTTTATCGGGACAAGGCGGTTGGTCAAAACTTTCGGCAAAACGCCGGAGTTTATTAACATCTCTGACATAAGCCTCTATGCTGTTGTCCGATAATTGTTTTTCCAGCTTGAGATATAATTCGAATGATGTGATCGCTTCTTCCCAATTCATAAAAAATAACTTGTATAATTACAAAAAAATTATCATCTTTGCTTGTAAGATATGGATATTAATTTAAAAAATAAAGATATGAAAAAAATTCTGTCAATTTGGATTTTAATTTTTGCTCTTACGAGCTACGGACAAGATTTTAAAATAGGTTTAACCTTGGCACCGACCATAAATTTTAACAAACATGAGTATAAAGATGCCGACGGCAAATGGGTTACCGCCGAAGACGGTTCCGGAGGTTTGGGTTGGAAAGGCGGATTGTTGGCAGATTATAATTTTGCCGGCAATTACAACGTGCATTCGGGTTTGTTAATACACAGCAAATCATTTGATATGGATAATACAGATGCCACGGTTACTACCTTGGAAATTCCACTGGCTTTAAAATTAAGAAGCAAAGAAGTAACCGATAATGTGCATATCACCGGTTTTTTCGGCGGAACTTTTGACATCAATGTAGCTGCCAAACAAAAAGACCAAAACGGAACCCAAGTCTCTGCCATGGATTATTTTAAAACCTTTGGCATGAGTTTTATGGCAGGCGCAGGAGCCGAATATGATTTGGATTTTGGTAGTGTAGGCTTGGGATTGTCCTACCACTTGGGTTTTACCAATATATCTGCCATTGACGGCTCACGAATAACTCCCAAACATCTTTCTATCGATTTGGTTTTTTATTTTTAATAAATCATGAAAAAATTTTTGAGAGCCGGTTTTTTTCCGGCTCTTTTTTGTTTTTAGGCAAATAGGTATTATCTTTGATATGTAAATCAAAAACTAACATTATGAGAAAAATTATATTTTCAAGCTTGTTTTTTTTGTTGTTGATGTCGTGTGGCAATGTAAAACAAATACAAGAAGCCGTTTACAGTGGCAATTATGACCAAGCTATTGATATGTCCGTAGCACAAATCAAAAAGAAAAAAGGTAAAAAGGCTGCCGATCCTTATGTAAAACTATTAAAAGAAGCTTATGACAAAGCTACAACAAGAGATCTGACCGATATCGATAAACTTTCAAAAGATACCAATCCCGAAAAATGGCAACACATCTATGATTTGTATCTCAACCTGGATACCCGTCAAGACAAGATAAAACCGCTGTTGCCTTTGCGTTTAATCAAAGAAAATAAAGAAGTGAATTTTGTTTTTAACAATTATACCGACAAAATTATTGATGCCAAAAATCACTTGGTCAATCACTTGTATAAAAAAGCCAAAATATTGCTCAAAAGCAATAACAAATCCGACATTAGAACCGCTTATGATTTATTGGACGAATTAGACAGAATTGATCCCAACTACAAAGATGTACGACAACTTATGGATCAAGCCCATCGACGCGGTATAACCTATGCCTTGGTTAAAATAGTCAATCAAACCGATAAAATTATCCCCAAACGCTTATCCGACGAATTGCTCAATTTCAGTTCTTATGGTGCCAGCAATTTTTGGGTCGATTATCACAACCAACCCCAACAAGGCAGAAATTACGATTATACCATCAATTTAAAATTTAAACAGATTAACATAAGCCCCGATCAATCACGCGAAAAAGAAATTATTGAAGAAAAAGACATACAAGACGGTTATACCTATCAAAAAGATGCCAACGGCAATATCGTAAAGGACAGTTTGGGCAACCCCGTAAAAATACCCAAAATGGTGCGGGTTCGCAGCAAAGTTCATCTATACAATCAACACAAAGAAGCCCAAGTGCAAGCCATAACCGAAATAATTGATAACAGAACCGGACAACGAGTCGATAATTTTCCTTTGCAAAGTCAGTTTGTTTTTGACTATACTTATGCAACGCAACAAGGCGATAAAAGAGCCATTCGCAAAGAAATAATAGAATTTTTAGACAAGCGTCCCGTGCCTTTTCCCACCAACGAACAAATGATATATGATGCGGCACAAGATATTAAAATGCAATTTAAAGATATTTTAAATAGTGCCAAATTTTTATAAGAATTAGGCAATAATGCCAAAAAACGAATTTGTAAATTATATTTTTTAACTATATTTGTCGCAATTCAAAAAAAATTTACAAATGCGTTATTTTATTGCTTTTCTGTTTTTTTCGGCTTTGGTAGTTTCATGCAACAATTTTACCGACTATGAAGAAAACTATGTACCTCGGCTTTTGTTTAGCTCGGGGTTTGAAGACAATGTATATATAGAACAACCAACCAATCCCAATTATGCCGATTACGAATTTATAAAAGGCGAAGACATATCGACCGGTTTCTCGTGGCCCATTGACATTTTGGGAAGCTCTAATTCGGGCTTACATTACATAAATGACGATAACAAACAAGCGGTGTTCTCCGAGTTGAGAACCGTAAGAGGGCACAACGGCAATCAAACCCGTGTTTTGTATCAAGAAGAAAATTATGCTTTTCGACCCGACACCCAATGTCCTTACGAAATTTTGGATTTAACCCAAGGAAAAAACGATTTGTATATCAAATATTGGATGAAAATAGATAGTGCCGGAATGTCGCAGCCCAACAAATGGCGTGCTTTGTTCGAATACAAAACCAAAGCTTATGCACAAGGGCTCGGCTTTAGGTTGATAGCTTTTATTTATAACGACAGCTTAGGACGACCCTATTGGCATTTTCAAGGTGATACAGCACCCGATATACCCTTGTGGGAAGTAGATAATTTTGATGTCCCTGTTCCTCTAAATCAATGGTTTAAAACCGAATTTTATTGGAAGTGGAGTGAAACCGGTAACGGTCGTATGGCGTGGAAAATCAACGGACAATTGGTTGGAGAACACATAGGTTCCACTACTGTAAACAATCAACCGATAGATTTAATCATGCTAACTCAAATATACGGTGATGCCAATCCCAAAAAACAATGGATTGACGATATTCAAATATGGGAAGGTGCCGTTGGTTTTTAATCGTATTCATCGCCTTCAAAGAAGAAACAATGTTGTATTAACATAAAAGTATATATTGCAGGATATTCATTATTTCTTTTTTTCGGCTAAATAAATCACAAAAGCATAATCGCGAGCGGTATCCCACAACGATTTATAACGTCCCGAAGCACCTCCGTGTCCACTCTCCATATCGGTGTGTAAAAGCAATAAATTGTCATCTGTTTTTAACTCTCTGAGTTTGGCTACCCATTTGGCAGGTTCCCAATATTGCACTTGTGAGTCGTGCAATCCGGTAACAACCAACAAATTAGGATATTCTTTGGCTTCTATATTGTCATAAGGCGAATAAGATTTGATATAATCGTAATATTTTTTTTCGTTCGGGTTACCCCATTCGTCATATTCGCCCGTAGTTAGAGGTATGCTGTCATCGAGCATGGTAGTAAGCACATCGACAAAAGGAACTTGTGCCACAATACCTTTAAACAATTCGGGTGCTTGGTTCATAACGGCTCCCATTAACAATCCGCCGGCTGACCCGCCCATGCCAAAGAGTTGTGAAGGTGTAGTATAATTGTTTTTGATAAAATATTCGGCAACATCGACAAAATCGTTAAATGTATTTTTCTTTTTTAACAATTTTCCGTCTTCATACCATGAACGCCCCAAATATTCGCTTCCGCGTATATGAGCTATAGCAAAAATAAATCCTCTGTTAAGTAATGATAATCGGGTTAAACTAAACCCCGGATCTACGGTTATACCGTAAGAACCATATCCGTATAACAACAACGGATTGGCACGCGATATATCGGTGTTTTTGTGGTAAACTACCGAAACGGCTATTTGTTTTCCGTCTCTTGACGGCACCCACAAACGCATCGACTTATAGTTGCTTTTGTCAAAATCAGGTTCGGGAATTTCCTGCTCCTTTAAAATTTCTTTTTGACGTGAATGTATATCAAACTCAATTACCGATGACGGTGTGGTCATGGAATTGTAAACATATCTAAACTTATTTGTTTTCATTTCGGGATTGTAGCCGAAACGCAAACTGTAAGTTTCTTCGTCAAATTGAACATAAAAATCGGAATTGTTATTTATAATTCGCAGTTTGTTCAAACCCTTTTCACGCTCTTGCAATACGATAAAATCTTCAAAAATCTCGGCATCTTCCAACATAACATCGGTTCGGTGTGGTATCACTTCCTGCCAATTTTTCATTTCCGTCTTATCGACCGATGTTTGCATCAATTTGAAATTGGTTGCTTTGTCTTTGTTGGTTAAGATATAAAAACGGTCTTTTTGGTGAAACAAATTATACTCAACACCTCTTTGTCGAGCCGCAAAAATTTTAAATGTTTGGTCGGGTTTGTCGGCATCAATATATCTGTATTCGGTAGTAAGTGTGCTGAAAGAAGCGATATAAATATAACGATTGCTTTTACTTTTGGTAACAAAACAATCGTATATTTCATCTTTTTCTTCATAAACCAATTCATCTTGTGCAACGGGTGTGCCCAAGCGGTGTTTGTAAATACGGTATGCACGCAAGGTAACGGGATCTTTGCGGGTATAAAACAGTGTTTGATTGTCATTAGCCCAAATGGCACTTCCGGTAGTATTCGGAATTTCGTCGGGCAGATAGTCGCCGGTTTCAATGTTTTTGATACGTAAAGTATATTGACGCCTGCCGGTAGTATCTTCACCGTAAACAACCATTTGATTGTCGGGACTTACTTCCAGTCCTGTCAATTTGTAGTAAGCGTATGCTTGTGCCAATTGGTTTTCGTCAATAAATACTTGCGGCTTGTCTGTCAGGCGTTTTTTTCGCAAATGTATCGGGTATTCTTTTCCTTTTAAATATTTGGTTTGATAATAAAATCCGTTTTCATATACAGGTACACTTTCATCATCTTCCTTTATTCGCACTTTCATTTCTTCAAAAAGTGTCTTTTCCAACGATTTGTATGTTTTGGTTTGAGCTTCAAAATAAGCATTTTCTTCATTTAAATAATTGATAACTTCCTGATTTTCCCTTTCGCGTAACCAATAGTAGTTGTCTATTCGGACATCGCCGTGTTTTTCAAGGCGAACAGGTATTTTTCGGGCTTTGGGTGGTCTCATATTTGTTGAATTCTCTATGTTATTAAAACAGTTTGTATTTTGTATTATTCCAAAAAATTATCTAAATCTCTACGGTCTTTTTTTGTCGGTCGTCCGGTACCTTTTTTTCGATAATAATCTTTGGCTAATTTCAATAATTCTTGATTTTCAAATTCTTCCTTAGGTGTTTGATCTTTGATATATTGAGGAACCAATTTGGCTCCGACACGACTTTTAGGGGTATCCAAAACCAATAGTTTATGATTAATTTGATTTTTTCTCACCTCAACTATATCACCTCCGTAAACTTCTTTTGAAGCCTTAGCAGTCATGCCGTTTATGCGAACATGATTTTTTTTGATGGCATCTGCCGCCAAACTGCGGGTTTTATAAAAACGAATTGCCCATAAAAATTTATCTATTCGCATAATTTTAAATCTTTGTTAATTATCATGCAAAAATAAATAAAAATTGTATCTTGCGTTCGATTTATTTTAATGAAATCCGTTTTTCGATTTTATGATAAATCATCTAAATTGATTAACGAATTTGACGGTATAGCCGGACATTACAAAAAATTTAAATAATACTAAAATGAAATACAAATTACTGGCATTTATCTCAATTTTATTGTTCTTGACGGCTTCCAAATGTAACGATGACGATAACACCGATACCGAAGAAATAAAAGATCGAAAAGAACAATACAACAATGTGGAGAAAGACTCCATAATGACATACATGCAAACGCACTACTACGAAATTGATGCCCAATTTAATGTAACTTTGGACACCATTGATCCGGCAGGTTCGCATGTATCTCTTTGGGATGATCCCAATCTGCAAGTTTTACAAGTAAATGATCCCGAAGTAGAAGATTTGGTGTATGATTTGTATTACATTCCGTTTAGAGAAGGCAACAATCAACAAGTAGGTAAATTTGACAAGGTTTTGACCGCTTACAAAGGTTGGTTGCTTAACAATAAAGTTTTTGACGAAACCACCGATAATTTGCCGCGTTGGTTCGCTTTGGCAAAAGTATCCAATCAATTTTATGCCATTCAAGCTTGGCGCGAAGTTTTACCACATTTTAAAGACGGCTCATATACCGACAACGGTGACGGTACATTTACCTTTTCGGGCTATGGTGCCGGCTTGTTGATAACCCCTTCGGGGTTGGCTTATTATCAAGTTGCCAAAAACAATTTGCCGGCTTATTCACCCTTGATATTTTCATTTAAAACCTTTGTAACCGATAACGATTTGGATAACGACCACGTTAAAAATGAAGATGAAGATGTAAATGACGACGGAAGTGTCGATGACGACGATACCGACGGCAATCGAATTAGAAATATATACGATAATGACGACGACGGCGATGGTGTTTTAACCAAAGACGAAGATGCCAATGGCGACGGCGACCCTACCAACGACGATAGTGACGGCGACGGAATTCCCGATTATCTCGATAAAGATACCCATTAATATTTCATAAAAATCTTATTGATTAAAAACCTCGAATTTTTTCGGGGTTTTTTTGTGCAAAAAATATGAATTATCATTTTATATAGCCATTTTAATGGTAACTTTGCAATAATAAAACCCATATTAAAATGAACAAAGCCGTATATATTGCAACTATCGAACCTTTTAGCGGAAAATCATTGATAAGCATCGGTTTGATGAACGAATTACTCATCAGAAAAAGTAAAGTAGGATATTTTAGACCAGTCATTAACGATTATCCCGAAGGCAAAAAAGACAATCATATCCTAACCATGTTAAATTATTTTAAACTCGACTTGGCATACAACGATGCTTATGGGTTTACCCGTAGCCAAATGATAAATCTGCTCAACAAAGGTGAAGAAAAAAAAATACTCGAAACCATAATCAGAAAATATAAAAAACTCGAAAAAAAATATGATTTTATACTGATTGAAGGAAGTGATTTTTCGGGTGAAGGCTCTATGATTGAGTTTGAACTCAATGTCAAACTTGCTTCCAATTTGTCTATTCCCACCATCTTGGTTTCAAGCGGTGTATCCAAAACTTTTGACGAATATATTGGCAACATCAAATTGGCTTATGACAGCTTTAAAGACGAAAAAGTAGAAGTCCCCGCCATAATTGCCAATAAAATCAAACCCAAAAACCTAAAAAAAATAGTTAAACGAATTAAAAAAGTAGTAGAAGAAGACACTTATGTTGCAGCTATTCCACGCGACGAAAATCTACTGAAACCCAGTATGCGTGATATTCTTAACTATTTTGACGGCAAAGTTTTGTTTGGCGAAAATCATTTGGAAAAACCTGTCAAACACTATGAAGTGGGCGCTATGCAACTTCGTCATTATTTGTCTCGTTTGCGCGACAAATCGGTTGTAATCACACCGGGTGACCGTGCCGACCTCATTTTGGGAGCCATTCAAGCTGACAAAAGCGAAGCTTATCCTTCCATTTCCGGTTTGATATTAACCGGTGGTATAACCCCCGAAAAACCCATATTGAAACTCATAGAAGGTATAACCACAACATTACCGATTGTTGTTGTCAAACCCAATACTTATGAAGCGACCACCCAAATAGCCGAACTCAAACCGCGTATCAATCCTTATGATGTGCGAAAAATCATGAAATCAATAAGTTTATTTAAAAAATATGTCAATGTAAAACAAATATTGGATAAACTTATTCAATATGAAAATGAAAAGATGACCCCCTCCATGTTTTTGTATAATCTGGAAGAATGGGCAAGTCGCGAACGCAAAAAAATTGTTTTACCCGAAGGAACCGATCCGCGTATTTTGAAAGCCGCCTGTAAACTGCAAGCAACCGATTTGGTCGATTTGGTATTGCTGGGCAAAAGAGAACAAATTTGTAATCTGGCAAAAAACAAAGGAATTAATTTGGATTGTAACAAAATTGAAATTATGGACCCCGATACCGACCCGCGTGCCGAAAAATATGCCGAAAAATTATATGAATTGCGTAAACATAAAGGAATGACGGAAACTACGGCATACGATTTAATCAAAGATGTTTCTTATTTTGGAACCATGATGGTTTATCAAGGTGATGCCGACGGTATGGTTTCGGGAGCGGCACATACCACCCAACATACCATTCGTCCGGCACTGCAAGTTATCAAAACCAAACCCGATGCCAAAATTGTTTCGTCGGTGTTTTTTATGTGCTTACCCGACCGGGTTTCGGCTTTTGCCGATTGTGCCATTAATCCTAATCCCAATGCCGAAGAATTGGCGGAAATAGCCATAGCTTCTGCCGATTCGGCAAAAAAATTCGGAATTAACCCAAAAGTAGCCATGCTCTCATATTCGTCGGGAAACTCAGGCAAAGGAGAAGATGTGGAAAAAGTAAGAAAAGCAACCGAAATTGTCAAAAACAAACGTCCCGATATATTGGTGGAAGGACCAATTCAATACGATGCAGCCGTCGATCCCGTAGTGGGTAAAAAGAAATTACCCGATTCGCAGGTTGCAGGACAAGCCAGTGTACTAATTTTTCCCGATTTAAATACCGGAAATAATACCTATAAAGCCGTGCAACGTGAAACCGGTGCCTTAGCAATAGGTCCCATGTTGCAAGGATTACGCAAACCGGTTAATGATTTAAGTAGAGGCTGTACGGTAGATGATGTTTATAATACCATATTATTAACTGCAATTCAAGCACAAGAAGACAAAAATTAATTGTTTTCTTTGAAATTTAAAAGTAAATCTTCCAATCAATTACAGTTGTAAGCTGCCTCAATAAAAAATTAATATACAAAGTGAAATTTTGAGGCAGCTAACTTCAAAAAATATTTACGCAAACGGCTGTAAATTTTTGTTCTCTCCGTATTTTGTTCTCTCAAATTCCAATATTTTTTCTTATTTTTACCACACCAAAAAAAAGGTCGCTTTCGAAGAAAGCGAAGCAATGAGGAATCTTAATATTTTGGGGCAACGGATTCCTCGCTCACAAGTTC
>Ga0256834_1000926_pt1 | contig 20580 bp, 19 predicted proteins | sample 4281140metaG_FD_190536 | JGI IMG/M metagenome (GOLD analysis project Ga0256834, IMG submission 190536) | Hydrothermal vent microbial communities from East Pacific Rise, Pacific Ocean - 4281-140 | ecosystem: Environmental > Aquatic > Marine > Hydrothermal vents | place: Pacific Ocean: East...
ATCACCAGAACCGCTGAATTTATCCAGCATATCTGATTTCATTTTATCTATGGTCTTTTCAAAAGTAGCTTCTGAACCTAATTCTTTTTCTGCGCCCTTATAGAAAAATTCAAATCCTTTTTCTATTGCAGGTTTTGCACGCTCAAGCCCTGCTTCATCATCTTTATCACCCCATAAACGGCCAACATTAATGCCCATAAGGGATAAAACGCCGCTAATCATTTTACCAAATTCAGTTCCTGTGAATAAGTCTTTAAGTATATCAGAAAAGCCCGGCGCCCATTTACTCATCGCCATATGCATACCATCAAGCATGATATTCATCTTGGTAGTTTGCTGCGCCTTCTTCTCATCAAGAATATTTCCCGCAGCTTTAATGTTGTCTAAGGATGCTATGAAGCCATTTAATGTATAGCTATAATCTCCATCCTTTTCTCCATTTTCTTTAAGTGGAGCGCCTAAGCCAAGAGCTTTGTCAATCTTAGCCCTATCACTTTCAAGTTTTTGCCTGTCTTCATCAGAAGTTGGTGTTCTGAAATAAATAGCCTGATCAGCCTTGCTCATTAGTGGAACTTTAAGTGCCTCACGAAGCTGCTTCATTGCGGGGTTGGTTAGGATTTCATATTTGAATTGCACACCAAATTCTTTGGTATAAACGCCGTTTGGGTTATTATCCTTTTGATCCTCTGGCTTACCTTCATTCGCCAATGTCTTAAAAAGAACAATAGCTTTTGCCAAAAAGTCTTGAGAATTTTCTCCTAAAATTCCATCACTCAAATCATCTTGAGTTAATGGCGTTACAATAGATTCAGACAACCCCATTGTGTCAATATCATTAATTTTTTCACCTAAAAGAAAAAGGATTTGCTCAACAGAATCAATGCTATCATTAAGTCTGACTTGCGCGTTTTCAGCTGTAGTTTCAGCCATATCTTTATTCATAGCAGCGATTTCAGCCGCGGTAGGAGGCTTATCATTAGTATTAGATTCAGCATCTACAGGCTTAGATTCAGTTGTTGGAGAGCTAGTCTTAGGCTGCGGGTTAACCGTTGTCGGGTTAGGTGCAGAAGTTACATTTGGCTGGGTTATAACTGCTGGTTGCTCAATTACAACTTTTTGCATTACATCTAATGTTTCTAATGTTTTATCATTATGCAGTGATGCAATATCTTTCATTACTTGAGGGATTGTATCCCTTTTCAAGGTTTTTAAATCTTCAATTTCTTTATACAGGCTAAAGGACTCTGCTTTATTAACAGTACCACTGCTCTTTAAAGCATTCCATTTTTTCGTTTTTTCATCAATGTCTTCTTGAACTGGCTTAATAAGAATCGCTTTAATAGCTTCCGCATTATCTGAATCAAATTCATTCGACTGCGCTTTTTTTATTGCATCAAGACTACCGTCATCCATTGCTGTGTAAATAGTTCTAGGATTTTCACTTACGTAAGCTAAATAATTTAAATGCTGCATCGCCCCTTTATAAGATGGCAATAATTTGTCATCAACATAACCATCAGCCGCCCCAGGTAATGGTGTTTTAGAAAGAGAGGAAATATCTAATCCTGATGATGTATCTAATTCATTTAATTTTGGTACTATTTTTGCAAGGGCTTTTTCAAGATTCTTAACACGTGGGTCAGGGTCACCTATATAACGCATTACAGTTGTAGTAGTAGTGGCCGCAGTTGGTTGTGTCGCTTGCGCTGTCGCAGCGGCAGTTGGTGTGGTGTTTTGCATGTTTAATGATTTGTCATGCTTCATGCCGATACTATATAAATTATTGATATTAGATTCAGCGTCTCTAACAGCAAGGCGCACATTATTAATCTCTTGAAGATTTGAGATATTGTTATCTTGTAAAATCTTTTGCACCAAGGTCTCTTTGGGTGTTTCAGACATCAAAGGAGGCTGTGGAGAGTTATTTCTTGCATACTCTATTCCAGCTTTAAATGCATTTGCAACATTTGCAACATCTACTAATGGATATGTCGCATTAGCACTTAATATCTCAGGATTTAGAGTAACACCAAGATATTTCCCTAGCGTAGCAAACTCTTCTTTAATTTCCTGAATTTGATTAGTAGATAACGGTCTCTCAATTGTGCCTGACTTTGCATTATTTACCGTAGCAGCAGGCGTAGGGGCAGCAGCAACGGGAGCGACTGGCTGTTGTGTTAATTTATCACCTAAAATATTTATGCTGGTTTTTATTTTATCGATAGCACTAAATGCCTCACCTATATCAGCATTGCTTGGGCGTGATCCATCCTTTGGGGTTGCAAGTTTTTCTGCAAAAGCGTAATCGCTGCCTGCTTCAAACAAAGCATATTCAAATTTGGCTTGGGTTTCTTGTAAATCAGCAATAGTAGGTGGATTTGATATATCAACACCCAGATACGCAGAAACGGCAAGAAGCTGATTAGCTGCCTGATCTTCTTGCTTACTGAATGTTGAATTGTCTTGCGACATCATTCACCCTTTTAAAATTGGGGAAACCCGCAGGCTTCCTAATTAAATCACCATCTTCGATCTATGAATGCGCTTAGTTTTATTTGTTCTTTTGCGCTATTATTCATGACTCTTATACGAAGTTATCCCTATTCTTACATATTTAAAGAGATATTACAAATTTAATTTTCATATATTAAAGTTAAATCAAAAACTTGAAGCATCTAGCCCTCTATTTTTGCATTTTCTTGCTAATATTAGGATAGCTCACCAATGTTGCCTTTAATAAAGTTGTCATGTTTTCTTCGGTTTCGTCCATTTTACTTAGCATAAATTCACATGCTTCGGGCGTAGTAACGGGCGCAGTCTCAAAACGAGAAGAATTTACCGCTCTTACCTCATCAATCAAAGCAAAGATGATTTTAACTTCTGATTGCGGTAAATATGTTTGCGCCAATGACATGTTCTCTAGGTTTTTATGTACATCTTCCATGCTTGTAACGACGGCTCTTTTCCATCTTTCATATCGTTTATTCAGCTCATCAGCCATTTCTTTGTTGTTTTCAGCGCATTTATCAACCGCTTCGCCAACATCTGTATTTACGGCCTTAACCATGCTGTACAAGCTGTAATTAGCGTACATAACAAGGAAATGCGTGGCTTCGTCTTGGTCTAATGTTTTTAACAAGCCCCCAATTTTTTCTTGCAAGGCCTTACCTTGCGCCATGGCCAAATCTTCTGATGGAGTGCCAGAAGGGGTCTTCACAGATTCTTCTTCTGCAAATGATGGGTTTATTAACCCTAAAGATAAAACAAACATAGAAAAAAGAACTGTTAAACGTAGCATTATAATTAAACCTTATTGTTTCATATATCAAAATTGATACCACCATATATTAATAGAGTAAATATAGCAAAAAAAAACCACCGAACAAAGCCGGTGGCGTAAAATAAATATCTTTCATTTTTGCTGACCTCATACGATAAAAAGGCGTTACAAGAAAAGCACCCCAACCATTACTTTAATTTCTACTACTTTTATGTATTTATAGTATGAAACATATAGTACAGCTTGCTGCGGAGGTTTTTTATTTGGAATTAATCAGCAGCAACTTTTTGCTCTGCTTCCGCTTCAAATGCATCATCATTGAATTGAACTGGGCCAGAATCTTGGCCTTTTGCTGTTACATCGCGGTCTACTAACTCAATAATAGCCATAGGCGCAGCGTCACCATAACGGAAACCTGCTTTTAGAACACGAACATAACCACCAGGGCGATCTTCGTAGCGTTCTGCAAGTACATCAAATATTTTCTTAACTTGCGTAGTATCACGCATCTTTGAAATAGCCTGACGACGTTTTGCAACATATCTATCAGGATTAGCAGCCGCCTGCTTACCCATAGTGATTAGCTTTTCAACATAAGGGCGAAGCTCTTTTGCTTTTGGTAGCGTGGTTACGATTTGCTCATGCTTAACAAGTGAAGCCGCCATATTTGCCAGCATAGCCTTACGGTGGCTGGAAGTTCTGTTTAATTTACGATGTTTAATACGATGTCTCATATTTTCTTTCCTTTATGCTTGCGGCCTCATATATGAGAGCCATTAAACTCTGATGCGCAAGATATTTCTTAACGCGTCAGCTCGGCACTATGCCATTTCTTTAAAATACTTAAGCCCATAAACATGGACTTAAGATTTTTTACGTTAGAGCGACAGATTTTTAGTGTGACTAGGAAGGTAAGGTGAAGCGTATTTTTATACGCAAGCCGAAACCTGACAACGTCAGACTGAAAATATGGAAGCTCTAAAATTGTTGATCGTCGAGTTTTTTGGCTAGCTCTTCAATATTTTCAGGCGGCCAATCTTCAACATGCATACCAAGATACAGACCCATAATTTGAAGTACTTCTTTGATTTCATTCAAAGATTTACGACCAAAGTTAGGTGTACGTAGCATATCGCTCTCGCTTTTTTGTACAAGATCACCAATATAAACGATATTATCGTTTTTCAGGCAATTCGCACTACGAACAGATAACTCAAGCTCATCAACTTTCTTAAGTAGATTTTTGTTGAATGGTAGCTCTTGCTCTTCTTCTTTTGCTTTTTCTTCTTCTGGCTCGTCAAAGTTAACGAACACATGAAGCTGATCTTGCATAATGCGCGCAGCAAATGCCACAGCATCTTCAGGAGTAAGAACGCCGTTAGTTTCAACAGTAAGCGTAAGTTTATCAAAGTCAGTGATTTGGCCAACACGTGTGTCGGTCACTTCATATGTAACTTTACGAACTGGTGAGAACACAGAATCGATAGGAATCATGCCAACAGGGCAATCTTCAGGACGATTTTGCGCAGCAGGGCGATAGCCTTTACCAGTATCAACAGTCATTTCCATGTTAAGTTTTGCACCTTTATCAAGCGTACAAATGATAAGGTCAGGGTTCATGATCTCAATATCTGCGCCAGCTTCGATTTGTGCGGCAGTTACGTCACAAGGGCCAACAGCGGATAAACGCATCTTACGCGGGCCTTCTGCATGCATACGAACGCCAAGCGCTTTCAGGTTAAGGATAATATCCGTAACATCTTCACGTACACCCTCGACAGAAGAGAATTCATGCAAAACACCATCAATTTGAACAGCCGTTACAGCCGCACCTTGTAGAGATGATAGTAGAATACGACGCAGCGCATTACCAAGCGTTAGACCAAAGCCACGCTCTAATGGGTCAGCAACAACGCGACCTACATTAACACGGCCAGTTTCTGATAGTTCTAATTTTTGTGGTTTAATAAGCTCTTGCCAGTTTTTTCTTAACAATGTTAGCTCCTATTTCTTTTCAATTTATGTTTGATTAATTACACTATTTAATATTAAACGCGGCGCTTTTTAGGTGGGCGACATCCATTATGTGGAATAGGTGTAATATCCTTGATAGATTTGATTGTAAATCCGATTGATTGCAAAGCTCGCAGGGCAGACTCACGACCTGAACCTGGGCCTTTAACCAGAACATCAAGTTCTTTCATTCCGTGTTCTTGCGCCTTACGACCAGCATCTTCAGCAGTAACCTGAGATGCATAAGGGGTGGATTTACGTGAGCCTTTAAAGCCCATCGTACCTGAAGAAGACCATGACACAACATTACCTTGCACATCAGAAATAGTAACTAATGTGTTGTTGAATGTGGAGTTAACATGAGCAATACCGGAAACGATATTTTTCTTCTCTTTTTTCTTTGTTTTTAACTTTGACTTAGCCATTTTTCATCGCTCCCTTATTTCTTCTTACCAGCAATAGGTCTAGCAGGACCTTTGCGTGTTCTTGCGTTAACTCGTGTATTTTGACCACGAACAGGAAGACCATTTCTGTGACGAAGGCCACGATAGCATTTCATATCCATTAAGCGTTTAATGTTTATTGATACTTCACGACGTAGATCACCTTCGATTTTATATGAATCAGTATCGATTTCTGCGCGGATAGCGTTTAGCGTATCATCATCGATTTGCCCCATACGTGATTGAACATCGATATTTAGTTTTTCACAGATTTTAAATGCAGTTGTGCGTCCAATGCCATAAACATATGTTAAAGCAATCGGTACGCGTTTGTTATCGGGTACATTGACCCCAGCAATACGTGCCATTATTTTTCCTTTCAAATTTCAAAACCAAACCGTTTATGAGTCTGCCCATTACGCTTACCTCATCCAGTTTGTAAACCATCATCATCATATTAAAACGCCTTATTTTCTGCTTTGTTTAGAGCATAAATACACGACCATTCACTATGAAGATGCAGGCATTATAGGAATTAATCCGCTCACGTCAATAAATAAATTATTTAGACACTATTAATAAATGAGATCTATTGCAAAAAATTGTTGATTTCTTTAACTCTCCATAATCTGGAACTAAACATATAGCTCAAATATTGTTTAACCCTACAAATGATCACGTAATTGATAAATAAGTGGGATATCCGCTGCGGGCATGGGGTAGTTGTACATGTCTTGCGGATATACCCATTCGAATTTCTGCCCCTCCATTGCTTTGATATCTCCGCGCCAAACGCGGCAAATGAACAACGGCATTAGCAAGTGGAAATCATCATATTCGTGCGAGGCAAAGCCGATTGGCGAGAAGCAGCATTCGCGCGTTTCTATGCCAAGCTCTTCTTCCAACTCACGCATTAGAGCATATTCAGGGCTTTCGCCTTCTTGGAGTTTACCACCGGGAAATTCCCACAAACCCGCCATGGATTTACCCTCTGGCCGTTGAGCAAGCAGTACTGCGCCTTGCTTATCCACTAACGCGGCGGCTGCAACCAATAACGTGGGTAAGCCAGAGGGCTTAACTGGCCTTGGTAATTTCAAAGCCTCGGAGCAATTCATTTTTACTTTATTCATCACTGATAACCTATAGAAAATAAGACATCCATAGTCATTGCGAGGAGCTTTTGTGACGCGGCAATCTAAAATATCCACAAAGGAATACACTAAGATCGCCACGCCTATGGCTCGCGATGACAATGTCAAATTTTTAAGTTAAGCCAATATATCTAAAGCTTAATAAAACTATTCAGCTTTTGGAGCTTCTTCTACCACTGGAACTTCTTCTACTACTGGAATTTTCTCACCCGCAGCAGGTGATGCTTCTTCAGGTGCAGCTTCTTCAGCTATCGGCTTACCATTGATATCAAAACGTTTGATTTCAACTTCAGCTTTCCAGATAGCCAAAACTTCATCATGAACAACGCGCTGCATTTCTTGTTCCAAATAAGGTTTGATCTGTGCAAATTCTGCTGGTTGACGCTTACGCTTTTCTTCGACCTTAATGATGTGATAACCAAAATCTGATTTTACAGGAGCTTTCGTATATCCACCAACTTTAGTAGCAAAAGCAGCCTCTGCGAATGGCGCAACAACATCTGCTTTCGAGAAATATCCAAGCTCACCACCATTTTCAGATGAACCGTCTTTTGAATTTTCCTTTGCAAGATCAGCAAAATCAGCACCACTATTCAATTTTTTGATAATAGATTTAGCCAGTTTTTCATCATCAACAAGAATATGTGCAGCTTTAATTTCCTCAACATCAGGGAAGCTTTCTAGATATACAGCATATTTTTGTTGAAGGCGTTCCTCTGTTATTTTTTCACTTATAGTGTTTTCAAGAAACTTTGCGCGAATAAGCTGAGTTTTAACTTGCTCAAGCTGAGTAATGATATCTTCGTCATTTTCAAGACCAGAGCTAGAAGCATTATTATCAATAATAACATTATTAACCAATTGCTCCAAAGCCATAGGGAAAAGCTGTTCCATAGGAATTTGCTTCATTTGAGGAGGCATGGAATTTACAATATCAATAACTTCCTGACGCTTTATTTCCTTGTCATTAATCAAAACTAACACAGGGTTTTCATTTTTAGGCGCTTCAACTTCTACAACTTTTTTTGTATCCTCAGGCTTAATTTCAGGTTTCTTGTTTTTTGCATAAACAAAAACACCAACGGCAACTGCAATCAAAATAACCAGCAACATAATCGACTTACAGCATGATTTTTTCTTATCACCACCGCAGCAACTTGATGATTTTTCTTCCGAGTTTGACTTACTGCCACAACATTTTTTATCGTCAGTCATAATTTTCCTCTAACTATTAAATTCATAAATAATGATTTAGACACTAACTAATGAATCTTATGTTTTCAACACATATTATGCCCTATTACTCTCTTTTGTTGACGTGAGAGGTTTTGCAGCTTATATCAGAGACAATCTACTATTTTTCAGGAGAGTTTATAGTGCTTGGTTTGGCTACAAAAATATTTGGTTCATCTAATGATCGCGTTCTTAAGGGCTTGCAAAAGCATGTCGCACCCATAAATGAGCTTGAAGAAAACTATAAAGTGATAAGCGATGAAGATCTTAAAGGTCAAACGGATATATTCCGCAAACGCCTTGAAGATGGAGAGCAACTCAAAGATATACGCTATGAGGCTTTCGCTGTGGTTAGAGAAGCAGCGAGCCGTGCACTTGGGCAGCGGCACTATGATGTGCAGCTAATTGGCGGAATTGTTCTTGATGAAGGAAAGATCGCAGAAATGCGCACTGGTGAGGGTAAAACCCTTGTAGCGACGCTAGCTGTGTATCTTAATGCGCTATCGGGTAAGGGCGTGCATGTTGTTACTGTTAACGATTATCTGGCCGAGCGCGACGCAAGCTGGATGAGCAAAGTTTATGCATTTCTAGGCCTTACAACTGGCTGTATCACCAGTAATATAAGCGAAGATACACGCCGTAAAGCTTACGCGGCGGATGTGACTTATGGCACAAATAATGAATTTGGCTTTGATTACTTGCGCGATAATATGAAATTCACGCTAGAGCAAATGGTTCAGCGTCCATTTAATTTTGCAATTGTTGATGAAGTCGATTCGATTCTTATTGATGAGGCAAGAACCCCGCTTATTATTTCAGGGCCATCCGAAGGTAATATGGAGCTATATAACGCTGTTGATAAAATCATTCCACAGCTAATTGATGAAGATTACGAGCTTGAAGAAAAACACAAAAGCATAACACTAACCGAAGAAGGTCAGGAACATGCCGAGGAGCTATTAAGAGAGCATGGCATTTTAAAAAGTGGCAACATGTATGATATGGAGAATATATCGCTAATTCACCATGTTAACCAAGCTTTACGGGCGCATAAATTATTCTTGGGCGATAAAGATTATATTGTTAAAGATAACAAAGTCATTCTAATTGACGAATTTACAGGACGTATGATGGATGGCCGCAGGCTTTCCGAAGGCTTGCACCAAGCTATCGAAGCCAAAGAAGGCGTGAAAATTCAAAACGAGAATCAAACGCTTGCCTCTATCACATTTCAGAATTATTTCCGCATGTACCCCAAATTATCGGGAATGACAGGAACGGCAATGACAGAGGCCGCAGAATTTGATGAAATTTATAAGCTTGGCGTTGTGCAAATCCCTACAAATACTGATGTCTTGCGAATAGATAGTGAAGATAAAATCTATAAATCTTTGCGTGAAAAAGAATCTGCTATCGTTAATCTTGCAAAAGAATGTCAAGAGCGTGGCCAACCTGTTTTGGTTGGAACGGTATCTATAGAAAAATCTGAAACGCTTTCTGCTTGTTTGAAAAAAGCAAAAATAAAACATAATGTTTTGAACGCTCGCCACCATGAAAAAGAGGCATATATTGTTGGTCAAGCGGGACAGCTTGGCGCAGTTACTATTGCAACGAATATGGCGGGACGCGGCACAGATATTCAGCTTGGCGGTAACGCTGATATGCTTATTGCCGAGGAAGTGGATAGCTCTTGGTCTGAAGAAAAACAGCGACAAGCTACTCAAAAAATTATGGATGGTATTGAAAAGGACAAGGAACTGGTTAAGGAAGCTGGCGGGCTTTACATCATCGGCACAGAACGCCACGAATCACGGCGCATTGATAACCAGCTACGCGGGCGATCAGGTCGTCAGGGCGATCCAGGTGCGTCAATCTTCTTCCTATCCGTAGAAGACGATCTTATGCGCGTATTTGCAGGGCAACAGCTAGAAAGCCTACTAACCAGTAAGCGCATTGGCCTTGAAGAGGGCGAAGCGTTAGAGCATCCTTGGATTTCCAAAATGCTGGAACGTGCGCAGGGCAAAGTCGAGTCTATGAACTTTGAAATGCGTAAAAACCTGCTGAAATTCGATGATGTAATGAACGATCAACGCAAAGAGATTTACGAAGAGCGCCGCGAAGTTATGACATCTGATAATCTTGAAGAGATGGTCAAGGACATGCGTCATGATGCTATTGAGGATGCCGTTAATATGTGCATTCCTGTTGGCGCATATGCAGAGCAATGGGACACAGCCACACTTGAGAATGAGCTTTTACGCGTAATAAATATGCCCCTTCCCATCGGCGAATGGGCAAAAGAAGAAGGTATCGCTGACAATGAAATCATGAATCGCATAATTGATGAATCTGATAAAAAAATGGCAGAAAAAGCCGTTAATATCGGTGTTGATATGTGGAGACAGCTTGAAAAATCCATTGTTCTTCAAATGCTTGACCAGCATTGGAAAGAGCATTTGCTTAATCTCGATCATTTGCGTCAAGGCATTAATTTGCGCGCTTTCGGGCAAAAAGATCCGCTTAATGAATATAAAGCAGAAGCGTTCGAGATGTTCCAAAGCATGCTGGAATCCATGCGCGAGACAATTACACAAACCCTGTGCCTTGTTGAAATCAATATAAGCGAAAATGAGGCTAGCCTTTCGCTAGGTCTCCCATTTGGCGAACAGAAAACATATGAAGGCCGCGCTGATCCTGCGATGAGCGGCGAAGACGCAACTCCTGAGAGCAACATTCAGCCATTCCCCCAAAAAGTTGAGTTTGATGAAAGTGACCCTCAAACATGGGGAAAAGTTCAACGCAATGCCCCTTGCCCTTGCAAATCAGGTAAAAAATATAAACAATGTCATGGGAAAATTAGTTAAGAGTGAATTAACAATAGCACATTCATTGTCATACCAGCGCAAAGCGAAGCTTTGTAGTACGGTTGGTATCCATATGTGCGCAGCTTTGCTGCACTCTTTTTCTAGATCCCGTTTGTTGTTGTTCGCTTAACGCTCATCAACGGGATGACTATGTTTTTATATCCATTACTTGCTTATCATGAATTAAAATCTTAAAATTATTAACATGAAATATTCAACTGACATAGCCATATTCGGCGCTGGAATAGCTGGGCTTTGGGCATTTAACCGCCTGAAAACCATGGGCTATGACGTGGTTTTGTTTGAGGTTGAGACAATTGGCGGCGGGCAAACCATTGCCTCGCAAGGGATTATTCATTCGGGAATGAAATTCTCGCTAGCTGGCAAAGTTAACAAGCTGGCAAAATCCATTAGCGCAATGCCAGAGCGTTGGAGAGCCGCGCTTGATGGCAGCGGCGAGATTAATCTATCAGCTACCAAAATCAATGCAACATCACAGCAGCTCCTTATCCCAAAAGGCTTTATGGGCGATTTAACCAATATTATTACCCGCAAGACATTCGGCGATAGCATGCAAAATCTACCTGCTGGAAAATGGAGTGATAATATTAAAAATTCTGGCTTTAATGGCTCTATCGTGAATATGGGAGAGCTGGTTTTGGATGTGCCAAGCCTTATCCGCTCTCTATCTGCGCCTTATAAAGATAGCATCCGAAAGATCACAAAAGAACAAGCCGCCGAGCCTTTTAAGTTCCTGAATGATAATAATATAACGGCAAAACGTATTATTTTTACAAGTGCAGGCAGTAATGAAAAAATCGCCCAAAATAACGCTAATGATAAAGGCTTGAAAACACAAGCCCGCCCGCTGTTACAAGGGATAATGAAAAATGCGCCCTTCCCGCTTTATGCGCATTTAGTTGGTAAAACCGATAAGCCTGTGGTTTCGATTACTACCCATGAAATGAATGATGGGACGCTTGTTTGGTATTTGGGCGGCGGCGTGGCAGAGCGAAAAGCAGATTCTGATCCTAGGGAAGTTTACAAAGCCGCACAAAAAGCATTCGCCTCATATCTTCCTACTATCGATTTTTCCGATAGTAAGTGGGCTGTACTATCGATTTTTCGAATAGAAGGAAAATCCAACACCGATAGCTGGATGCCAGATACTCCAACTATTCATAAAACAGATGAAGCACTTTATTGTTGGCCAACAAAACTTACTTTTGCGCCAATGCTGTGTGATATGATTTTAGATGATTTGGAAAAAGCAAGCATTGCGCCATCAAATAAAACTTCCGATTTTTCATTATTGCCTGAAGTGGAGTACGCTAAAACGCCGTGGGATTCGATAAAGGATTGGGCTACATGGACAAAATAAAGCTCGGCGACACAACTATTGAAATCTCCCCCATAGGTTTGGGAACGGTAAAATTCGGGCGCAACGAGGGCGTGAAATACCCGCAAGGATTTGAGCTTCCAACGGATGAGGAATTGTCAGAGCTTTTAACATTAGCTAAATCACTTGGCATTAATATGCTTGATACCGCGCCAGCATATGGAACTAGCGAGCAGCGACTGGGTAAATTGTTATCAGACCAGCGCGAGAGTTGGGTTATTATCGGCAAAGCTGGTGAAGATTTCGAGGATGGTAAATCATCATATAACTTTACTCCCGATCACTTTAAACGCAGCCTTGAGCGTTCGCTAAAACGGCTTAACACTGATTATATTGATGTATTGCTAATTCATTCTGATGGCAATGATATGGATATTTTGAGTCAAGAGACGCTCATCAAAACCATGCATGAATTCAAAGAGCAAGGCTTGGTTAAAGCTATCGGCGCATCAACCAAGACAGCGGATGGCGGAATAAAAGCTCTGGAGCTTATGGACGTAGCAATGGCGACCTACACAATGGATTATACTGAGGAAAAGACCGTTCTCGATTATGCTTTAGCCAACAACAAAGGCGTTATCCTAAAAAAAGCACTATCCAGTGGTCACAACAATAATATCGAAGATGCTATGCGCTTTGCCTTCTCTCATAAGGGAGTGAATGGTGTAATTATCGGCACAATAAACCCCGCTCATTTAAGGCAGAATATAGCATATATAACATAAAACTTGACTTGCAAAGATCAAGGGGCTATATAATGCGCAAATTACAAAGCGGCGTTTAAAGATGACTGAAGATAATTTATCAAGAATATTTGACACAGGCATAGCAGCACCTAGAATAAGGTCTGTTGTTTGCACAAAACCTCCTGAAGAAATGGAAGCAAGAAACATTGCCGCAGCAAATACAGCAGGATCAAGGCTTACCGTGCTTTTTATACAAGAAGGTAATTATAAATATGAAGTAGGTGGAGACCCTGCTAACTATGTTAATCATAAAGAGGGTTACGAAGATACAACTTTTATCACCAATATAACCCAAGGGCAAGACACCCCGCTAAACCATAGCTAAATCAGGGCGGAGTTACACGTAGCAGGGTAATTTGGTTACGCTGCTTTCTTACAATATCAATTTGAAAATTATGAAAGCGGAATGACTGCCCGATATCAGGAATCATTTGTGATTCAAACAGCACAAGCCCCGCTATTGTTGCATATTCCTCATCAGGCAAGCCCCAATCGAATTCACGATTTAAGTCACGAATAGTAACAGTGCCATCCATAATAAAAGAGCCATTAGATAATTTACGCACTCCTGACATTTCCTTATCATGCTCATCATCTATATCGCCGACAATTTCCTCTAAAATATCTTCCAGTGTAACAACGCCCATGAAAGAGCCATACTCATCCACCACTATGGCAAAATGCGCTTTACGCTCACGAAATGCTTGAAGCTGGTCATAAAGATTAGTGTTCTCGGGAATGAACCACGGATCCATAGAGATTCTGGATATATCAATATTACCCACATCTCCGCCTACATCCATTAGCTCACGGAGTAACTCTTTGGCATGCATAACACCTACGATATTATCAGGATTATCTATCCACAGGGGAATGCGTGTGTGCTTACTATTTAGGATTTCTTCTACAATTTTATCCATAGATTGTTCCACATTAATCATCACCACATTTTTGCGGTGTATCATAATTTCTTCGACATCTACTTCGACTAGATCAAGGATAGAGCGCAGCATAGCACGCTGGTCTTGTGTCTCGCGCTCTACGCCTTCGTGCATTTCAATCGTTCCGCGCAATAGCTCTATGTGAGAGCCAACCCCTGCGCCTAATACATTAACGCCAAACAGCTTAAGCACAAGGCGCACAACCCATGTCACAGCCTCGGTTATTGGCGCAAAAATAATAATGACCATACGGATGATCGGCGATATGCGCATAGCCATGCTTTCCGCGTTATGAAAGGCATAGGTTTTGGGCAGCACTTCAGCAAAAACAAGGACAAGCACAGTCATTGTAATAGTTGCGATAAAAACGCCAGCATCTCCGAACATCTTCATCAAAACACTTGTTGCCAAAGCCGAAGCCAAAATATTAACCAAATTATTGCCAAGCAGCAACGCCCCGATCATTCTGTCTTTTTCATCTCTAATACGATTAACAAGGCCTGCGCGTTTATTGCCCTCCTTCTCGCGGGCAAGCAGGCGCACCTTTGATGCCGCAGTAAAAGCAGTTTCCGAGCCAGAGAAAAACGCGGATAAAACCAACAAAATAACAATAGCAATAATCGAGAGAATAAGCCCTAAATCCATTAATCAGACTCCATCAAAGAATTTTCCAATATCTCGCGAACAATATCTTCATTAACATCGCCAGCAATAAAGCAATTGCCAATTGATTTTGCCAAAATGAATATCATTTTATTATCCAATGCTTTTTTATCCCTGCGCATCGTTGCGATTAGCTCATCCGCGCTGGCATTTATACTCCCCGCATGGACAGGAAGACCAAGCTTTTTGAAATGATTGCGCACGCGCTGCGCGTCTTTTACGGGGCATAAACCCATATTAACCGATAGATCAAACGCCATAACCGTGCCGATTGCCACAGCTTCACCATGAATAAGTGAGCCGTCATAACCCGCTGCGGCTTCTAAAGCATGCCCGAAAGTATGACCGAGGTTAAGTAGAGCGCGTTTGCCTCCTTCTCTCTCATCAGCTTCTACTATAGCTGCTTTAGCTTTGCAGCTAAGCTCTATCGCATAAGATATGGCGGTTTCATCGAAATTAAGAACGCCAGCCGCATTTTCTTCCAGCCACTCGAAAAATGCTAGATCATCAATAAGACCATATTTGGCTACTTCCGCATAACCTGCCAGTAATTCACGTTTTGGCAAGGTTTTAAGGCTGGAAATATCGGTAATAACGGCTTTAGGCTGATAGAAATTACCCACCAGATTCTTACCGTATTTTGTGTTAATTCCCGTCTTGCCGCCAACAGAGCTATCTACTTGCGAAAGAAGCGTAGTCGGTACTTGCACATAAGGCACGCCGCGCAAAATAGTAGCAGCCGCAAAACCTGCAAAATCACCTATAACGCCGCCGCCAACCGCGAATACAATAGAATTCCGATGCACATTATTTTCCAGCATCCAATTATGCGCCTTTTGCAGTGATTCGTAAGACTTTGTTTTCTCACCATGGGGGAACGTTAAAATCTCACAAAAATTCGCCCCTGCGCCAAGTATAATTTCTTGCACAGCTTTAGCGTAAGGCTCTACATTATCATCAGTAATGATAAATGCGGCTTTAGGCGCGATATCAGCTATTAAAGCAAAGATATCAGAGCCAATGGCAATGTCATAGCTGCGCTCACCTAAATCAATTTTAACGGTTTTAGTTAGCATTATGGATGGCATCCCTCTATATCAACTTTGGGAGTTAAAAAAAAAGAAAGTTTATCACCTATTTCAGCGACTGTGTCATTTGGATCACCTGAGTTATCTACACGTATATCAGCTTGCTTATATAAATGCTCACGCGCAGCTAAAAGTTCTTCCAGCTTTGCTTTAGGATTATCACCTTGTAGTAACGGTCTGTTTTTATCATCCTTGATTCGCTTATATATTGTATCAATATCAACATCCAGCCAAACAAATACTGCTTTTTCTTTTATATTTTCCAATGTTCTAGGCGTTTTAAGCGCGCCTCCGCCCGTTGAAATAACACAAAGCCCCTCTGCCAAAACGGCATCTATCTTATCTGCTTCAAGTGTGCGGAAATAAGCTTCGCCCTCATCAGCAAAAATTTCATTAATCGTTCTATCCTCATCATCTTTTATCATTGCATCAATGTCATAGAGCGCAACGCCCATCGCACTCACAAGTTTTTCTGCAATAAGACTCTTGCCACATCCCATCATTCCAACAAGAACTATCGGCTTATCAATATCTAGGTTTTCTAAATCTACACTCATAAAAATTACTCTTTAAAAATTAACCTCTTCCAAAAGGTTATAAATTTTGCTACACAGACATATTGTTTACAGAAAATTCAAAAACTTTACAACATGAACTATACTTTATATGTCATTATTATTTAAAATTATCTTTGCTGTTTTTATATTTTTTATTGTCGGAAGCGTAACACTTTTATCAATTAAAGATGTATCTATTCCACAAGAGGAAATAGCGAAAACTATTCCAGCAAATAACTTTATTTAATAAAAAATCAATTAAACCTTGACATAAGCTCCATAACTGTTGATAACTATACCAGTATTTATGAAAATGATTTTGACTTAGCTTTAAATAAGAGCTATACCATAATCCCAGCCCTGTTTGAATGTGTGTTTGGGGAATAGGTGCAAATTAAACCGAAGGAGAATAAAAAAATGACAAAGAAAAAAGCAGGCCGCCCGGCAATGCCTAAACCCGATTTAAGCCCACGTGTTGAGGCTTTCCTTGATATGATAACAACTGAAAGAGGCGCGGCACTTAACACGCGACAAGCATATTGGCGCGATCTTGCGGATGTTAGCTCGTTCCTAAAAGGCAAGAATATTGAGATTGATAACGCGACTACAGATGATATCAAAGAATATATGAAAGACCTTAGCACTCGGATCAATGTAAAAGGTGATCACAGGGGCAAAATGGCCGTACGTACACTTGCGCGTCGCCTATCTGCTATGCGTCAATTCTATCAATATCTTATCTCTGAAGGTAAGCGTGAAGAAGATCCGACAACAACTATCGAAACACCTAAGCAAGGACGCATCCTTCCTAAAACTTTGAGTGAGGAAGATGTTAATAAACTAATCACTACTGCTGGTGAAAAAGGTAATGCTTCAAGCAAACGCCTTGTCTGCTTGCTTGAGCTTATTTATGCAGCAGGTCTTCGCGTTTCTGAGCTTGTAGGCCTTCCAATGTCTGCTATTGGCGAGGAGAATGAATTCCTTATGGTAGAAGGTAAAGCTGGCCGTGAGCGCATGGTTCCTCTATCAAAGCCAGCACAAGAAGCTTTAATTGCTTATGTTGAAGTTCGCGCAAAACGCATGGAAAAAGACGCTAGTTTGAAAGATAACAAATGGCTATTCCCGTCAAAAACATCTGATAGTGGGCATTTAACACGCCAACGTTTTGCTCAATTACTAAGAGATTTATCGAAAGATGCGGGCTTGGCAAAAGGCTTGGTTAGCCCACATATCCTTCGTCATGCATTTGCAACACATCTTCTTAATAACGGCGCAGATCTTCGCGCAGTTCAAAAAATGCTTGGACATGCTGATATTGCGACAACTCAGATATATACACATATCTTGAATGATGATGCGAGAGAAGCTATCCAAGCAAAGCACCCTTTATCAAAAACAGGTTCAGACAAATAAGATAAATCTTAATACTTGTAGTTATCCGCATCTTCATCTATTTATACGTTGAGATGCGGATAATAGTATCTGGGCATATAAAGAAGGATAGTTACGATTTATGAGTCAGCTGGATTTTGAAAAACCAATTTTAGAGCTTGAGGGTAAAATATCAGAGCTTCGCCATGTTAATAGCGATGGGGAAGTTAATATCGCCGATGAAATAGGCCGTATGCAAACTAAAGCTGATAAGCTTTTAAAACAAACATACAGCAAGCTTAATGCTGCGCAAAAAGTACAAGTTGCACGCCATCAAGAACGCCCGCATATGCTGGATTATGTTAGCTCTATCATTGATGACTTCACCCCGCTAGCTGGTGACCGTAACTTCGCAGAAGATCACGCACTAATCGGTGGCTTAGGTCGCTTTCGTGGACGCTCTTGCGTTGTTATCGGGCATGAAAAAGGCCATGACACACAAAGCCGCATAAAACATAATTTCGGAATGACGCGCCCTGAAGGCTACCGCAAAGCGCAGCGTCTTATGAAGATGGCGCAGCAATTCCAAATCCCTGTTATTACATTAATTGATACAGCAGGAGCTTACCCCGGCGTTGGCGCGGAGGAGCGCGGCCAATCCGAAGCCATCGCAAAATCAATTGAAACCTGCCTTAGAACAGAAGTTCCTATCATCTCTGTCATAATTGGTGAAGGCGGCTCTGGCGGTGCTATCGCCATAGCCGTTGCCGATAAAGTCTATATGTTAGAGCATTCAATTTATTCAGTAATATCACCTGAAGGATGCGCTTCCATCTTATGGAGAAGCCGTGAATACGCAAAAGAAGCTGCGGGCGCACTTAAATTAACGGCGCAGGATTTGTACAATCTAAAGCTAATTGATGCAATTATCAAAGAACCTATTGGCGGGGCGCATCGTAAAAAGCAAGAAACAATGAACGCGGTTGCAGACCAAATTGAAAAAGCTCTTGAAGAGCTTACACCGTGGAGCAGATCTGAAATCCTAACATCGCGAGCTGCAAAATTTTTACAATATGGCAGAGACCTTTAATAAAGATAAGCCATTATGTCAGACGCGCAAAATTGGAAAGAATTAGCAGTTAAAGCGCAAGACGGTGATAAACGCGCTTACTCCACGTTGCTAACAGAAATATTACCTTTCATTAAAGCATCTATAATAAGCGGGCTGGCTAACCCCGATTGGGCAGATGATATAGCGCAAGATGTTTTAATATCAGTACATAAATCCTTAAATAGCTATAGCAATGATCGTCCATTTAAGCCTTGGTTAAAAGCTATAATCAGCTTTAGACGCACCGATTTCTTACGAAAACACTATAAAATCAAAGAAATTAATGAGCGCGGACAGATAAATGCAGAAACATTGTCGGAAAAAGTAACCTTTCAGACTGATTTAAGCGAATTAAGCTATATAGAAGGCGCAATATTGACCCTACCCGTAAAACAGCAACAAATCTTTAAAATGATAAAAGTAGAAGGCTATAGCGCAAAAGAAGTTGCACAAGAAATGCAAATGAGTGTATCGGCAGTAAAAGTATCAGTGCATAGAAGTGTAAATAAACTAAAAAAAATATTGGGTGAACATGATTAAAGAAAAACAAAGTGCAGAGGAGCTAATAGCATCATTATCCGATGAGCTAGTAAAGGTAAAGGTTATGCCCCACCCTTTGCTGCGGACTTTGCCATGGTTTCTTATCGCTACAGCCTATATGGTTATTGTTATTTCTATTATAGGTCTGCGCACAGATATAGACGTAAAAATAAACGATAATGGCTTTGTTTATGAGCTGTTACATATTTTTGCGATATCTATAAGCGCGGCACTTTGCTCTTCATGGCTTTGTGTACCTGATATGCGCGGGCGCAGTAAATGGATAATTGCTATACCAGTTGCTTTACTGGCTATATTTATTCTTGAGGGAATTAATAGATTTAACATTGGGATAATACATAACATCAACATGAGCTGGCATCATTGCTATGGCGATGCCCTTGTATTCAGCGCCGTGCCTGCCTTTGCTATATTGGCTATATCCATAAAGGGTAATACAACGCACCCATATCTAATGTCTTTAATGAACAGCTTATCAGTAGGGGCTTTAGGTTACGCGGCGTTACGCCTTACATGCTCCTCTGATGATATTGCACATTTATCTTCTATGCATATTATACCGTATTTATTATTTGGAATAATAATAGCAGCACTTGGCAGAAATATTTATCGCTGGTAATATATTTATGAAATTTCAACTAGGCAAAGAGCATCACCATGAAAAATGTTAAAATTTACAAGCCAAGTAAAAATGCTATGCAATCAGGCCGCGCTAAAGCTTCTGGCTGGATTTTAGAATATGAAACAAACAGCCAGCGCAAAGTTGAGCCTCTTATGGGCTGGACATCATCTGGTGATACATTAAATCAAGTAAAACTAAATTTTGATACAAGTGCGGACGCAGTTGCTTTTGCAGAAAAGAATAATTGGCAATATAATTTGCTAACTGAAAATAAACGCCGCGTAAAACCACGTAACTATTCTGATAATTTTAAATATATTCCAGCAAATAGCGATAAAAAAGCTTGATTTTTATTGCTCTTTTATGCAACTTAACGCTACTCTTTAACTAGAGTGATTAAAATTTATGTGGCTATATGCGCCCTTAGCTCAACTGGATAGAGCACCTGCCTTCTAAGCAGGGGGTTACAGGTTCGATTCCTGTAGGGCGTACCATTTCTTTAAAAACGATTCTATATCAATAGCTTGACCCTATTCA
>Ga0256834_1000927_pt1 | contig 20561 bp, 20 predicted proteins | sample 4281140metaG_FD_190536 | JGI IMG/M metagenome (GOLD analysis project Ga0256834, IMG submission 190536) | Hydrothermal vent microbial communities from East Pacific Rise, Pacific Ocean - 4281-140 | ecosystem: Environmental > Aquatic > Marine > Hydrothermal vents | place: Pacific Ocean: East...
TTATTTCTAAGAACCAGACCAAGTTGATTTTTACCTAAGAGATAATATATGGATATATCCCCATAACCCATATAATCTATGATATCTGGATTGTCATCTCCATATAAATCAGTTGGAGAGCTCTTAGCATCTTCTGAGATGCGATGCCATATACGAAAATTTGTAAAAAAAGTCTTATACTGCCAAATACTACTTATATATAGACGATTCCAAGATCTTGATTGTAATCCTGATCGACCATTTGATTCGTGTACAAAACCTAAGCGAACACCTTTAAGATTACTTTTTTTGTCTATACTTTTTGATGTGGGGATAGTTACAAATATCTCTGGTTCATAATTTGTTTCACGAAAAGGTGAAGATGGAGCATAAATTTGCCACCACACTTTTTGAGTATAAGCAAATGCAATAGTCTCATTAAGACCAAGCATGTTAAAAGAGAGAGGTTTTTTAAGGCTAATTTGAAATTCTGCTTCATATTGCTTATAATAGGTATCAGGCTCAGAAACAATTCCACTCTCTCTCCAATAGTGATATTTTGTAGAGCTAAAAGAGATGGGTAAAAGATAGTTAGTTTTATATGCATACAGACCAAAGTCTGAATCAACATAACGGGTAATAAATGATTTTAAATCAGAATCAACTTTGTCTACTTTTTGAAGTATAAAATTACGCATCTTAAGATCATCATCTATCTCTTTGTTTTTTGCCAAGTTGTCTGTATTAGCTTGCAATAAAGTTATTGTAAATATTAATAAAAGAGATATTTTAACCATTTCCTACCTTTTGAACTGTTTTATAATTATACCATTAAAAGGCGATATTAGATAACTCCTAAATAGGAGTTATCATAGTTAATGTGTTCGTGTAGTAGGGTATTCATCCTCTGTTTTTGCATACTCTTCACCAACACTTGCACAACCTTGCTCTACTCCATCAGTTTTTAGTGCTTTATCAAAAGTCCAATAGTGGTTATAACTTCCAGCTCTCAAACTTTCAAATACAGCTACAAGATCAGTGGCATTTACCTCTTTTGCAACTTCAATATCTCGGTTTAAGTCATTTACATCTGTAACTTCAACCATACAACCAACTTGTAAAGCATCTATTTTTGATTGTACCCCTTTTTCATAAAGAGTATCATATAAGTTTTGAATGATATCTAAACTAAATGTCCCAGCTGGTAATTTTTGTAGCTCCTCTTGTGAATAATTTACACTAAAATCTCCCAAATTTGTAATATTAATATCATATCTTTGTATTAAATCTTCAACCATCTGTTGGTGTTTTGTCTCACTTTTTGTAGCAATATTATAAAACTGTTTAGATGGGTAAACTTCATTTAGAGCTAAATAGATATCTTTTGCAAGTTTCTCTTCATTCCACATAAATGCTAGTGTATATTTTTGTGCGTCTTCTAACTCAGAAAGAGGGTATAAACTTAAATCAAATCCACCATTTTGTTGTGCATTACCATTATCTTGAGTCATATTTGAATCAGGTTTATGACCATTGTTCCACTGGGTAAGGCTTTGAGTAAAATGTACTTGTGCTTGTTGGGCTGTAACATCTATAACTCCATCATAGTTTTCATCAGCTATCTGTGCTAAAACTGAGTCAAGATTTAAAATATCACTATCATCTTGTAAACTTGCAATTGCTACTTCTTTTTCTAGATTCTCTAAAGCATCTATCGTAGATTTTGGTATTGTAATTCCATTTGATGGATTGTTATCTATGTCTAATGACTGTAAAAGTCTCAAAATTATCATCTGTTTTGCTTCATCATAATCTGTCAATGTTTGAGGAGTTACTAAACCATCCACTAAGGGTACAGCCTCTCCTAAAGCAAGTTTACCAATAGCAAACTTTACACTATCCCCATATTTATACTGAAACTTACCATGTTGGTCTGTTACTCCTTTTGTTCCAGAGCTTGTTTGATAAGCTAAACCTTCTACAGCTGCATCAATAAAATATCCTGTTTTTAACTCTTGGTCAATTGTAGTATTATCGCTTTCACATCCTGTAAGTATAACTGTTGCTGCTAAAAAAGATAGCGTACCTAGCTTAATAAAAGTCTTCATAATATATCTCCTGTAAAATTAATTTTTGTGATGAAATTATAAAACAGGAGTATTACCTAAGTATTAAGTGGGAAGAAGAGAGTTTACAGTAAAATAAAAAAAATCAAGGGTACTTCTAATCAATTGTCGTATCAATATCTTTAGAACTTTTATGAGTTATAGATGGTCCAAAAACTCGTTTTACAACTGTCTTTATACCAACTTCATTATCTTCATACTCTTTTTCAGCCTCTTGCATTGAAAGTTCCCAACCTTGAGCAAAGCCTGGTGCTTTTAACATCATTTTTCTTAATGCAGAGTCATAAATATTTAAAAGTCTAAGCTCGTTTCTTCCTGGTTTTTGTCCAAGAGTTTTTACTGTAATTCTGAGGTTTTCATTCTCTTTTTTTAGCTTTTCAGACTCATCAGTTAAGTTTTTAGTTCCCTCTTGTGTAATCTTCATTTGGGTAGCTAGATGACCTTTATATTCGGATAACTCTTTTTTATGTGAAAGGGAGGTAAAAAATCCTTTTATTATATACAAAAAAGCACCAAGAACCAAGCCAATTAGCAACGATATAAAATCAAAATTTTCCATGTTTTCTCCAAGAAGTAATTTGTCTAAATTATTATACCATAAAAATTGGCGCGCCCAACAGGAGTCGAACCTGTGACCTTCGGTACCGCAAACCGATGCTCTATCCAGCTGAGCTATGGGCGCAAGATTATGGTTAGAAATTGTATACAAATAATACTTAAAATTAATACAGATGTAAAATAAATATTGTTAATATAAATATTAATTTAAATATGTAAAAAATTTTTATCAATTTACATAAAAAAGGTACCGAAATTGCTTAAATATATTGCAATATTTTCTCTATTTACTAAACTATATGCACTTCCTTTTAATGAAGATTTTCAAATTGGACTAGGATTTGAACAAAACAGTACAAGCATAAAACCCTCTCCTTTTATCGATTTTGAGATAAAAACAGACTTATATGAGAAAAATATCAAAAAAAAGATAGTAAAAATTAAAAACTTTGAGCATCTTTTAGATGAGATAGGTATGGAAAAAACTTTTTCTATATTTAAATCAAAAAAGATAAAAAATTTATTAAGTAACTCGCAGATAAATGACTACACTCACACTTATTTAATCTACAAAAGAGTGACAAATTTTAAAAACTCTCTCCAAAATGCAGAAATGGGTAAAAGATATGGCGATAGCTATATAGATTCTATAGAGATTGGTGATGAGTTTATAGCTCTAGTTCACATCAAGACAAATTCACAAAATGAGTACAAAAAAATAGATAAAATTTTAGATAAAAAAGTATTAAGTTTTGAAAAAATTGATGAGTTAACAAAAAGATTTGAAGAGATCTCAAAGACACATATTGTGTCATTTAAAAATAGCTCCATCACAAATATAAAAGAGTTATTAAAAAAAGCTAAAACAATAAATCAAGACATCCCCTACAAAGTAAATCTAAAAAGTTATAAAAATGGCTTCATCATAAACTCACAACCCATAATTATAGAGTATTTAAAAGCACTTCAAGCCCAAAACAATCTAAAATATATAAGAAGGAATAGCGAGCAATTTGATAATAAAAAAACATTTATAAATGAAACACAAGAGTTATCAAAAATAGTACGAGATATAGAGAGAAACTCTTTACATCTTATAAAAAAACTTCCAAAAAGTATAAAATACCCAAAACGATACCAAGCTTACATAAGTGATAACGATATAAAAATTACTCCTTTTAATCTTCCTGAACAAAAAATTAAAAAAAATTATCCAAAAATTTCTGATGAGATTATATTTACACTTCATTATGATTTTAAATTAAGAGTAAAAAATAGTGGAAAAGTGATTATACTAGATTGGATTAAAACTATAAAAGAGAGAGATAAAGAGATACAAAAAGACAACAATTCAAAAATTATTCTAGACTCATATATAAATTATAAAAATTTAAAAGCGACAAACATAGTTGGCAACTCCTATGGCTCTTTGACATTTAAAACAGTATTTAACTCATATGAAAAAAGTAAAAAGATTAAAGGACAAGGCATCATAAAGAGTGCAATTTGTAGCTACAAAGTCCTAAACGAAGTTGGAGAGTTACAGATGCAGTGTGAAGATATAGAGCTTAAAGAGTTAAAGATAAAATTCAAACACGATAAATAAGTTTCTAAATGATGCAAACCCTGAAGTTTTTTAAGCACTAACCACCAATGGCTACATCATCTAAAAACAAAAAAATTAGATCTAGTCTACTTTACAAAATACCAACCTAACACCTCAAATTGAACATACCATACAATCATCGAAACGATATAACCAGCAACAACTGTCCAAGCAAACTTCATATGAGCTGCAAAAGTATAAATACCTCTAAGTTTACCCATAACAGCAACACCAGCAGCTGAGCCAAAACTAATCATACTACCACCAATTCCAGCTGCAAGTGTAACAAGTAGCCATTGCTCAGGACCCATATCTGGATTTGCTTTTAAAATAGCACTCATAACAGGAACATTATCTATGATGGCAGATATAAAACCTACACCCATATTTCCAGCAGTTGGTCCGATAATATCATAAAGCTTTACGATATACTCTAAAAATCCTAAAAAATGAAGAGCTCCAACAGCAGCTAAAATACCAAAGAAAAATAGAAGTGTATCATTTTCAATATGCTTCATATTGGCAAATACATCAAATGCCTCTCCACTAGTTTTTTTAAGTCTATAAGAGTAGAGTTTTAGTATTGAGAGCCCAAACATCATACCCCACATGGCAGGATAATGGAAAAACTGATGACCTAAAACAGCCATTGCAATTGTTCCAACACCTAAAAATATAATCACTTTTGCACCAGGTTTTAACTTCTCAACCTTGTCAGTTTGATCTGAAAAAGGTGGTTTACCTTTTGGAACAAAGCTAATCAGTAAAATAGCTGTCACTGCATACCCAATAACAGCAGCTGGGAAAAGTGTCATAAAGTCTAAAAAAGTTCCTTTTTCAGCTGACCATGCCATAAGAGTTGTAATATCTCCAAATGGGCTCCAAGCACCTCCTGCATTTGCTGCAACTACTATATTTATAGCTCCTGGTACTAAAAAATCTTTATTTGTTTTATCAATTGTAAAAAGAACAGTTGACAAAATCAGTGCCGTCGTCAAGTTATCAGCAATAGGAGAGATAAAAAATGCCAAAAGTCCTGTTATCCAATAGAGTTGTTTATAGGTATACCCTTTTGATACAAGCTTATACTTTAATACATCAAAAACATTTCTCTCTATCATAGTTTCTATAAATGTCATAGCAACAAAAAGGAAAAAGAATATTTCAGCAATCTCTAGTATAAGTTTCTGCATCTCATCGTGCAGAGGATCAACATTTAATCCGTTAACAGTAAAGTAGATACCAATTAACATAAAGAGTAAAGTACCTGTAAAAAGTGCTGGTTTTGCCTTATTTACATGATACTTTTCCTCTGTTGCTATAAAATAGTAACCAACCACAAAAACGACTATAGATAAAGCACCTATCCAAGTCCAGACATAACTAACTTTTTCTACTTCTTCAAGACCGCTCCCTGAAGCAAAAGTAAAAGTTACCAAAGACATCAATACAAACAAAAATTTCATTCTAGCCCTTTAATTTTTTTATATAGTGAGCCCCAAGACTCTCTTTTCGTTCAAGAGCTGCTCGTACAATCTCTCTTGATGTTTTAAGCCTAAGTCTTAAAAGTTTTCCAATATCACTCTTAAGCATCTTCTCAATCTCTTTTAAAGTCTCCTCTAATTTTGTATGTTCTCGCACAATTCCTGCATTTTCCCACATCAAAGTACGAAGTGTATTTTTTAACTTTTTATCATTATCTTTTACTAAATCCTCCTCTTCTTTACTAAAAACTCTAAACTCAAACTCAAAATCTCTACTTTTTATATCCAAAACTGCTCTTTTTGAAAAAACTAGCCCCTCTAAAAGTGAATTAGATGCCAACCTATTTGCTCCATGAATTCTGGTATTTGCAACTTCACCGATAGCATAAAGGTTATAAAAATTTGGAACCTTACCATTTAAATCTGTCTTTATTCCACCCATAGCATAGTGAAATGCAGGTGATATTCGAACATCTTCTTGGGGCAGAGTAAGCCCTAAATCTTTCATATTGAAGTAGATAGTAGGAAAACGCTTTTTAAAAAAATCACTCTTAAAGTTTTTTAAACTAAGATAGACACTAAGACCAGTTTTTTGTTTCCAATCAAAGATAGATCGACTAACAATATTTCTAGGACTCATAGGTCCTCTTTTGTCATATTCAAAAAGAAATCTTTTTCCATTTTCATCAACTATCCAAGCACCCTCACCTCTCAAAGCCTCTGTTAAAAGCTGTTTTCTAGCCCCTTGATTATGAATAAAAACAGTAGGATGAAACTGCATCATCTCCATATCTCTAAGCTCCATCCCTTTTTCATAAGCAAGCCCTTGCATCTCACCACTAATAGCTTTTGAGTTTGTATGGTATTTATAGATTGAGCCAACTCCTCCACTTGCAATAATTGTAGTTTTTGCATAATAGTTTCTAAATATACCCTTATGATAAACTCGCACACCATGGCAGATATTTCCTTCTATTAAAAGATCTGTTACGGTTGAATTATACAAGAGTGTATGAACATTCTCTTGCATTAAAAAATGATGCATCTGTCGCCCTGTTGCATCTCCACCTGCGTGAAGTATCCTAGCTCTTGAGTGTGAAGCTTCTCTAGTATAATGAAGCTCTCCATTTTCATCCCTATCAAATAAAAATCCACGATTTATCAAATCATCAACAGCAACTCTACCATCTTGGCACAATATTCTAACAGCCTCTCTATCACACAAACCTGCTCCAGCTTCAATAGTATCTTCAATGTGAACATCTACATCTTCTTCATCATATGGCACGGAAACACCACCTTGAGCATAAAAGGTATTACAGTCCCATGAATTGTCTTTGCAAATAACTAAAACTTCATCATTTTTATCAAAACAAGCAGCAGCATTTAAACCAGCAACTCCTGCTCCTATGATAATCGCATCATATATTTTCATCTATTTTTTCTACCTTTGGAGAGTATACTGGTGAAGCTTTATATCCGCATCCAAACAACATTATAAGCAATAATGGTACAATTAAAAGATGAAAACATCTAAAGAAATTATTTCTCATATTATAAATAAACCTCAAAATTCACAAATTATTAAAACAGAATGCATAAATAAGCTAATCTCATTTTTACCATCTCATTTGGCAAATGCTATTATGTTTACATATATCAAAAACCGCACTCTATTTTTCGTTTTAAATCATCCAGGATTTAAAATGGAATTCAATTATAAACATAATTTAATAAAGAGTTTATTAAACAAACTTAAAGATATTGATTTAAAATGCAAAATAATTGAAATAGACGAAATTAAATCCTTTGTAAGCAATAAAATAAAACCACCCTCTACTAAAATTTCTACCTCTATCTACAAAGAGAGATCTAAAGGAGAGTTTCAAAATCTTGCAACAGATGAAAAGTTAAATAGATTATTTGAAGAGATTAGAAAAGTAATTAAAAATAATTAATATTTTGCTAAAATTAGGTTAAAAAAATTTTAGGAGAAAAAGATATGGATTATTCAAGCTGGGAAATGAAATTTTATGAAATTTTAGACACAATTCCAATTGACTTAGCTTCGTATCACCCTTTTGTTATACATTTTGCTCTAGCTCTTCCACTTGTGGCTATTTTATTTCAATGGGTATCACTTCTTAGCCCTACAAAAGGTTATCAAAATGCTGCTAGTATGCTATTTTTAATGGGTGCTTTTTTTGTAATTGCTGCTTTTTTATCAGGAAAAGCTTCAGCTCCCGATGTAAAGCCACTTCTTAGTATAGAAGGGCAAAACCATTTTGATACACACAAAGAATTAGGAACTTATATAGCTCTCTTTTATGCTCTACTTATGGTGATAAAACTCATCTCACTTTTAGTAAAAAAAGATTGGTTAAGATACCTTACAACACTTATGATGGTTATGGCAGTTTTAGGACTTCTTTATCAAGTTAAATTAGGACATGAGCTTGTATTTCAGTATGGTGCAGGAGTTGAGAGCTATATAGGTAATCAATTGCAAAATTAGCACAATGCTTTCACAATTTTCTTGTACAATTTAGGTAAATAAACTTAAGGAGAAAATTATGAAAGTAAAATATTTTATTTTAACCACACTACTTGCAATCTTCTTATCAGGATGCCAAGTAACCGCAACAGATAGAATTAATTATAACTATAACACTTATGATAATAATTTAAACAGATACGATATACAAAATATCTTAACAACAATTTTTCAGACAAAAAAAACCCTAGATTATGCTGCTATACTTGCACCTGACAGCTCTCCATATATAAGCGGTTATCTAAATATCATCTACAATAACTATGATTTTTCTGAAACACTTTATATCTCAGCTGGATCAAACTCACTTTGGTTAAATGACCCAAAACTTAGATACTCTAGCTCTCTTAAAAACCTAACTTATAACTATTTTGTTGATACTACTAGCTTAATTTATAATTATGATTTTCGTGGAACTCTTAAAAACCAAGAGATGGGAACTATCACATTTACAACTATTGATGATTTTTATGGATACAACCATCAACACCCTTATCAAGGAAGCTTAAGAGTGAAACATTATCAAGGTACTATCTATCTTGATGTGATAGATGAGTACAATGTAAATATCATATTTGATAGTCGTTATGGTAGAGGATATGATTTAAACTTTAGAACAACTTGGTATGCATTAGAATTTTAATGCTATAATCAACTAAAAAAGCAGGAGTAAACACTTGCGATTGTACTTGATTGCCTTATTGCTTACTCTGCCTTTTGTAGTGTGTGCCTCGGATACAAAAAAATTAAAGTTTGTCACAGACAATGAGATAAGACACTCCCAACTCTACGATGCACTTGGAATTAAGATACCACCTTGGTATAAATTTTGGAAAGAAAAAGCTCCAAAAATCCATGTAAAAATTATCCCTTCATTTGTTGAGTCTTTAAGATATTATTATAAATCACAAGGTTTTTATCATGCAAAAATTGAAAAAGGAGAGACTGCAAATCTTGTAATTTTTAAAATAACCGAAGGAAAAAGAACAAAAGTAGACTCAGTGTTGGTTGTGAGTGATGAAGATATCTCTGATTTGGTTACTTTTAAAAAGGGGGATGTTTTTAACTCAATTGAGTTTGTAGAGATTAAGAAAAATATTAAAAATAGACTACAAAAAAAAGGTTACTGTAACTTCTCATTGGATGCAAAAGCTAGAGTAGATATAGAGAAAAATAGTGTAAAGCTAAACTACCACCTTAATAAAAACTCACAATGTAGATTTGGGAAAATCACCATAAATTCACCTAAAAATATTAAAGACAACATAACAAGATCAAGACTTACATTTAGAGAGGGAGAGATATACGACTTAGAGAAAATAAATAGAAGCTACAGCACTATTTCAGGTCTTGAAGTCTTTGATGAAATTAGAGTTGCAATGGACAAAAAAAATGATATTATAGATATTAACATAGATTTAAAAGAGAAAGAGAAAAAGAGGAGGATTGAGGCTGGTATCGGTTATGAGACGGATATTGGTCCTCGTGGAATTTTTCATTTTGAAAAGAGAAACTTTATGGGAAATGCAAGAAAAGCATCTCTTGATTTTAAATACTCCAAAAAAGAAAAATTTGCAAAAAACATACTCTATTGGCCTGCATTTGTTAAAGTTCCTACATTTGATTACTACTATCTTGATTTGAAAAATGAGTTTTCATATTCAAAAATAAACTTTGATAACTTTGATGAGAGAAAATACTCAAACTATCTACATCTTTTAAAAGATTATGATAAATTTAGTGTCAATTTTGGCTTAGGCTTAGAGAGAATAAATATCAATAAAACAGAGATTGCCGAAAATATAATTGATGGAAATTTCAACCTTTTTTTCCCTTTTGCAAAAATTAGTGCAGATTTTAGAGACTCTAAGATGAACCCTAAAAATGGCTTTTATATAAGCTTATATGTTGAAAATGGGCTAGATATTTTACAAGATAGCAGTACCTATTTTAAATCCATAGGTGAAGCTAGGGCTATAAAAACCATAAAAGAGACAACCATCGCACTAAAGGGAAAATTAGGGATAATAAAAGAGTATGCAAATTCTCTTCCTGCATCAAAACTATTTTTTGCAGGAGGGGCATTTAGTAATCGTGGATATGGGTACAATACTCTTGGAGCTTTTGATAAAAAAAGATCTTTAATTGGAGGAAGGACACTTATTGATACTACCATAGAGATAAATCATCCAATTTATAAAAAATTTGAAGGAGCTGTTTTTTTTGATTCAACTCTTCTTAGCTCGCAAAGCTATAGATTTAGTATAGATATTGTTCACTCTCTTGGTCTTGGTGTTCGTTATATGACTGCTATTGGACCTGTAAAGTTTGATCTTGGGGTAGATGTAGAAGATACTTCACAATATGCTATGCACTTTCAAATAGGTCAATCATTTTGAAAAAAATTACAATCTCTCTTTTTGGAATATTAGAATTTTCACTTCTATTTTCAGTTTTACTATTTTTTGTAGCCACAAATGAAAAAACTACAATATACTTAATCGATAAAGCGGTCAAATCTTTGGATATAAAGTATGGTAAATTAGAAGGAAATATCTTCCAAGAAATCAAGATGAGAGATATAAGTTATAAAAATGAAACTTTAGCAAAGCAAGCTTCACTAGATATAAGTTTCAAATCACTCCTACAAGCAAAATTTAAAATAAACGATATTAGACTTCAAAAGGTTGATTTATCAGTATTACAAGAGTTAATTCTTGAACAAAAAAGAAAAAAGAAAAAAAGAAAAAAGAGAGAATCCATTCCAACTATCAATATCGAAAATATCTTTTTTTCAACTTTACCTTATACAAAAGGTGAGATAAGCATAGATGAGTTTAAATTTAATGCAAACGATGTACAAGGTGATTTAACTAACCTTAAGATAGGAAGTTTCTCTCTCTACAATGTAAGTAATCTAACAAATATAACAGCTGATGGAGAGATAAAAAATGGCATCTTAAATTTAAATCATCTCTGGGTTAAGAAAATTGATTTTGAAAAAATAAAAAATTTCTATGAAAAAGAGGTAAAAAACAAAGAGCAAAATAGCAGTTCAAAAAAAGATGAAGAATGGTTCCAAAACATCATAAAGATTATAAAAATAGATAATTTTAAAGCAGATACAAAACCTTATGATTATAAAAAATACAAAATACAAGAGTTAAAAATAGATGCAAAAAAAATCATAAGCGATTTAAAAAGCTATGATGTAAAAAAGTTAAAGATAAAATCTAAAACAAATATGTGGGAGTTAGCATCAAATGGATATATCAAGAAAAATAGACTATTTACTAATGTAGAGGTTATCTTAAATGATAAATATTTTAAGAGATTTATACCATTTTTCAACCACAACAATATCAAACCAATAACTCTATCACTTATTTTAGATAAAGACGGTTTAAGCTCAAAGATAAATCTTAAAACTTCAAACCTCTTGATCAAAAAACAAAAAAAGTTAGAATTTGGGGTAAAAAATGCTACTTCATCAGTTGTGGTTGATTTTAAACCTCTGTTAGTTAATGTGAAAATTGATGGAAATTTAACATCAAAATATAGCCAAAACATAACTCTCTCAAGCCATCTTCTTTTTGATAAAACATTTACTTACAAAGGTGAGCTTTTTATCCCTAAATTAAAAAATATAGATAAAAACATAAGCTCTCTTATGGAAAATTCTACACTCACTTTTAATGGAGATAAAAGAGGTATTAAAGCAGACCTAAAAAACAAAAACTTAAATGCCCTCTTCCAAACACAAGATTATAAAAAAGGATTATTAGAGATTAATAGCAGCACCTTAATCTTGAGTGAGTATTTAAAAAGTCTACCTCCTAAACTCTCAAATTTACAAGCTACATTAGATGCAAAAATCCCAATTAATTTTAAAAATTTAGATAGATATGAAGGAGAGTTTACTGTAAAATCAAATCTTGCAAATTTTGAGGGAAAAGCTAGTTATAAAGATGAGTTTATACTAAATGCAAAAGCAACAGCTATAAAAAATTCAATTTTAAAAAACTATGATAAAAACTTAAAGCTAAAAGCTTTTTTTCCTCTTAAAATTCATACAAACTTAAAAGAGACAAAGATAGAGCATAAAGAGTTTTTAGCTACACTCAAACATACAGATGAACTAAATGCCACACTAAATATAAAAGGTGAAAAATTTTATCTGAATAGATATGAAGATAATAAATTAATTTTTAAAACCAAAATAATCTCTCTTAAAACTCTACAAGAAAAAGCTCATAAATTTTATGATTTTGAAGTACAACCTTTAGACGGAGAGTTGGATTTAACAGCTATTATATACCCAAACAACAATATAAATTTTAAAGTAAAAAGCAGATGGCTAGTATATGAATACAAGCCAAACAAGTTTCTATTTGGAGAAAAAATCAAAATAAATTTAAATAAAAAAGGTGAAAATTATGAGATTAGTGACTACTATATAAGCACATTTTTAGATTATGATAGAATTTTCAAATCTCTTAATGCTTCACAATTTTCATATAAAAACAAAAAACTAATAGTTGAAAACTTTTGGATAAACGACCAAGCGACACTAAAAGGAGAGTATGATTTTGCAAAAACTTTTGGAGAGTTTTCACTTAAAAGTAAAAACTATCACTATAAAGGAGTTGAAGGAGAGATATATTTTAATGCAGATTTAAACTCTGTTTTTAAAAAAAATGAAATAAAAATAGATGGAAAAATTGAAGTTTTAAAGGGTGAGGTAAACTATGAAGCAAAAAAGAAACACTATATTCAAGATGAAGATATTATAATCATTCAAGATATAAAAGAGAAAGATATATCAAAAGATAGCAACCTTCTTATTAATGTCTCACTTATAACAAAAAAGCCAATTTATTATAAGATTAAAAATACAAAAGCAACTATTGATTTAGAGCTTCAACTTTGGAAAGAGGCAAAAAAAGAGCTTGAATTTTTAGGAGTAGCAAAAATCTTAAATGGAGTTCATATGGAAGGAGATAAAGAGTTTAAAGTACAAAGTAGCGAAATACTCTTTGCAGGAGCGGCTTTAAATCCATTTTTAAATTTAAACATAACTCACAAAAGCGACCCATACAATATCTCTATAAATGTTAGTGGACTTTTAGACTCTCCTAGTATAAACTTTAGCTCAACTCCATTTTTAACTCAAAGTGATATTTTATCAGTTTTACTTTTTAACTCAACAACAGCTGATTTAGCAAGTAGTGACACCGACTCTTCAAAAGCAGCTCTATCTATGTTTGGAAATACATTTGCAAAAGAGTTGGTTGAAAACTTTGGTATTAAACTTGATAAACTTATCCTATCGACAAATGAAGAGGGAGGGTTTGGAGTGGAGGTTGGTAAAAAAATCTCAAGAAAAATGACTATAATCTATATAAATGACATAGTACAAACTATCAAAGTCAAGTATCAGCACTCAAAAAGATTTGAGACTGATATCATCTTTAGTCCAGATAGTAGTGGTATAGATTTTCTTTATAAAAATGAGTATTAAAAAAGCTCAGATAAATCTTCGTGTTTCTCACCAAAAGCATTTCCTAAAAATGCCTCTTTTTTAGCTTTTGCAACTTTTAATGCAGAAGCAATATTTTTATCAAGATTTGGTAAATCCCCTTCATCTATATGTTTTGTTATCATCTCTAAAAGCTCAGTAGATGCATTTAACTGCTGAGTTAAAATATCTTGATGCTGTAGTGCCACAAAACCATCCTCACACAAATCAACATCTGCGTCAAATATAGAATCACTCAAAAGTGTCATTGAGTCATGATTTAATGTTATAATCATCTCTTGAACCTCTTTTATATGTTCTAATGCTAATTTTAACTCTTTTAATTCATACTTCATCATCTCTCCTTCATAAGCTCTATTTATATCGGTTTTTTAAAAAATAATTTTAGTTTTTGTAAAAACTTTGTACAATCACCTTATGAGATATCTTATATGTTTACTAACTCTTTTACCATTTCAAGGATGCTTATACTTTAACGATCGTGGAGTATCTGGAAATTTATATAATAAGTGTAAAACATATTATGATGCAAATGGAGTATTTATAAACTCCTGTGATGAAAATATCATAGATTATACTGAGGCGATGGATGGAGCGGTAGAGGTAAAAGAGGAGATAGGTACTTTTTTTAGTAACGATGGACAGTGTAAAGATAAAACAGTTGAACTTAGAAAACCTACGTGTAAGTAGACAAAAGTGGCTAACTTGGAAAAACATAAGCCCACTTCGACAATCTCTTGATACCCTCCCAAATATAGAAACAAAACACAAAATATCAGACAAGATAGAAATCTCTGGTAAAATTTCAGACAATTTACAAAAAGAGATTTATGACTTTGCAAAAGAGCTTCGTCCTTGGAGAAAAGGACCTTTTAAACTTTTTGATACTTTTATAGATGCTGAGTGGCAAAGTTTTATAAAATACAACCTTTTAGAGCCTCATTTAGATATAAAAGATAAAAAAGTTGCTGATATTGGCTGTAACAATGGATACTATATGTTTAGACTTTTAAATCTAAAACCTTCAAAAATAGTAGGTTTTGACCCATCACCTCACTTCAAAACTCAATTTGATTTTATAAACCATTTTATAAAAAGTGATATTGTTTTTGAAATGCTTGGAGTTGAGCATCTTGATATTTATGATGAAAAATTTGATGTTATTTTATGTCTGGGAGTTCTTTACCATAGGAGTGACCCTATAAGTACACTAAAATCACTCAAAAAAGGATTAAATAAAAATGGGACTCTCTATCTTGATACATTTATGATTGATGGAGATGAAGATATATGTTTGACTCCAAAAACAACTTACTCAAAAATTCCAAATATCTACTTTGTTCCAACCATACCAGCTCTTACAAATTGGTGTAAAAGAGCTGGATTTAAAGATGTAGAGATTTTAGAGGTAAAAGAGACAACTCTTAATGAACAAAGAGCAACTGAATGGATTTTAGGAGAGAGTTTAGGAGATTTTTTAGATAAATTTGATACCAAAAGAACCATTGAGGGTTACCCTGCACCAAAAAGAGTCTATATCAAAGCTTCCATATAAAGAATAATCTAATTTTTCCGATATTTCTTTTAACAAAATATTTAGGAAGTTTTAATGGGCGAAGTTTTAGATACTAAAGAGAATATCATGCTATCAAGCGAATTAAAGACCCACAGGAACATCCAATCAAACCACTCATACAAGATACTAAAATTAGACGAGGGTTATGCTAGTATAAAAATAAGCTCAAAACACTCAGAAAAAGTTGATAATCAAAATCTTGTATATGATGGCTCGATCTTTTCAGCAGCAAACTTTTGTGCAATGGCTGCCATAAATGAAGAGAGTACATTTTTAATTGGTGCAAATGTTGATTTTTTAAATCCAGTTAGTGGTGAAGATGAAGAGGTTATTTTTGAAGCCAAGTCTGTCTCTAATATATCTGGCAAAAAAAATGTTCAAGTAGTTGGAAAAGTAAATGATATAACTATATTCCAAGGAGACTTTGTTGCTATAAAACTAGACAATCAAAGCCTCATAAAACCAAATATTAAAGCATAGTCCTAATAGAGATAGCATAATACAAAATAAAAAGATTTAACAAGAAAATCCCAAGAGAAGTACCACGAGATACCATCTTCTCTCTATAAGTTCTCTCACGATTTAATGCTTTAAACGAAATATACATATGTATAATTGTAGCAATTACAATTACACCTACAAGATAAATCTTAGTATAAAGATGCTGTACTAATATCTCATTTGAACCCCTCCATAACTCTTGAAAATGGTACTGCATATATAAGTAAGTTCCAGTTGCTAGCAAAATAACAAGTACTGCAGATTGAAAATATCCATATGTTGGTCCTATATATTTATAGACAACTGTTATCGCCTCTTTATCCCTTATAAAAACTCCAAGTATAAAAAGAAGCATCGCCCCACCGACCCATGAAGCCGCCGCTAAAATATGAATATAAAGCATAACTTCCAATAAACTCATGATGTCACCTCGTATAACTCTTTAAATAAAAATGCTTCAATAACATCCTCAAAATCTCTTTGAACTGGTGCTTCTAAAACAGGTATAGACTCTTCCATAAAAGGCCAAACATAATCCCCTTTACTAGCAACTACAACAACATCAATCCAAGCAGAAAACTTTGTTCTATCTTCAAGATAATCTATCTTTTGAACTTTTCCATCCTCTAAACTTACAAATCCCCAAATAGCTACTTTATCTAAATTTGCAAGCTCTCCATTATCTTCAACTTTTGCCGTTAACGGCAGTAAAATCATCATCTCTCTCCCTATTATTTTTTTCAATATAAATTGTCTGTGTTGGAAATGCGATTTCCAAAGAGTTATTCTCTAAAATCTCCCAAATTTTCATCATCACATCTTGTTTTATCTCTAACCATTTTGCCCAATTTGTAGTTTTAGAAAATGCATAAATTAAAATATCAATTGAAGAATCTGAAAATGAGTCAATATTAACTAAAAGTGTAGATTTTACTCCAAGCAAATCTGCTCTCTCAACAAAAGTAGATCTTCTTTTTAACTTACCAACTTTACTCTCTGTGGCAATCTCAGGATGTTCTTTTAACATATCTCTTATCTCATCAACAGCTTTTAAAAGATTTTCTCTTTTTGCACTATAAGAGACACCTATTTTCATCTTTATTCTTCGCCCTACTCTTCTTCTATTCCAATTTTGTACAGACTCATTTGCTAAAGTAGCATTTGGAAGTGAAATGAGAGCATTGTCAAAAGTTCTAATTTTTGTACTTATAAAACCAAGCTCAATTACAGTTCCCTCAACTCCTGCTACTTTTATCCAATCTCCTTGTGAAAAAGATTCGTCTATGATGATTTTTAAAGAGCCAAAAAAGTTTGAAATTGTATCTTTAGATGCCATAGCGATAACCAAACCACCAAGCCCCAAAGATGCAACAAAACCTGTGATATCAACTTGCATCTCTTTTAAGAAAAACAAAAATGCAATTATGAAAATAATAGCTTTTATAATCTGTTTCATTAAATTTACAAGTTCTTTTCTAAATTCTATATTTTTCTTTTTGTAAGTATTTGTAAAATATAGATAGAAAAAGATATCAACAAAAACCATCAAAAGTCGCACAAACCCAACAAGATAACCAACATAAAGGGCAATCTCAACAATTTTATGTGCATCTGATGGATAAAAGAGTACATCTACCGCAAGATTTATACCAAAAACCTTAACCAAAAATGCCAAAGGATGTTTTAATGCCTCAAAATCCTCCATACTTGTCTGGTGAAGAGAATTTTCAGAAGATTTAAAAATCCTCTTTAAAGCTGGAAAAATCATCTGCCCAACATCTTTTAAAATATATGAAATAATTACAATAAGCATAAAAAGAATTGCTCGCCCCGCATCTGTATATATATACTCTAAATAGCTATTTATCTTTTCAAAAAATGAGTAAGAGTTAATTTTTTCAATAACTCCACTAAGAGCTAGAGAGTTAACCATCGTTGTATTTGACTCTTCTTGTATCTCTAACATCGACTCTATAAAGTCAGTTTTAGGCTCAGTAGTATTTACTTCAGATGCAAATAGAGATAATGAGAAAAAAAGTACCAATAAAAAAGCTTTGATGATAACCCAACCTAAAATATATTTACCGTATATTAGCCTACAAAAGGTTAAATTCTAACAATTTTTTTTATATAATTCTACTTTAACCACTATTTATACAAAAATCGTCAAAAATATTATATAATTCTACTTTGGCAGTATTTTAAGTATATTTTTAAATTTATCACTATATAATACTATTTAAATAGAATTAAAGGTTTTTTCATGCCCAAAAAAGTCAAAAGTATCAAAGCTCCAAAACAAAATGGCTATTTAACTAAAGAGCTTTTAGGTGATTTTATAAGAGCTAGACGAACTCAAGAGGGTTTAAAAATGGTAGATGTAGCCATGCTTTGTGGTATATCCATAGCAACTTTAAGTAATCTTGAAAAAGCTGAAGCAAGTGTGAGAGTTGATTTAGCACTTAATGTTGCTAAGATGCTAGGTATAAAAATAGTCATAGAACCTTGGGATGAAGATGAAAAACTCTCTTAATGTCTATCTAAAAAACAGCAAAATTGGAAGTTTAAAATTTTGTGATGAGTCACAAGTGTTCTCATTTGTCTATACAAATGAGTGGAAAAAAGAGGGTTTTGAAATCTCTCCATACATAAAATTTAACTCCAAAAGCTCCTCTGGAAGTATAAAAAAATTTCTTGATAATCTTCTGCCTGAAGGGAAAGCCCTAGAGGTTTTCTCTCTATTTTTTCAAATAACAAAAAACAACACTTTAGCTCTAACAAGAGAGATAGGAAATGAGACTTCAGGAGCTTTGAGCTTTTTTGATAGTGATAAAAAAGAGATACCAAGTTTAAAAACAGAGATAAACATAAAAGAGTTAACAAATCGCATTCTATCAGAAGATATGGTACAACTCATCATCTGGGATGGAAAACCTCGCCTAAGTGTCGCTGGAGTAAATGATAAACTTCCTATCATCTATCACAATAAAGAGTATAGTTTTGGAGAGGGGAAATTAGCCTCAACTCATATACTAAAATTTGAGACAAAAAGACAGAGACACTTAGTTTTAAATGAGTATATATGTATGAAATTAGCACTAAAAGTAGGATTAAATGTAGCCCAAGTAGAGATAAAAAGATTTGAGAGCAAACCTGCACTACTTGTTAAGAGATTTGATAGAAAAAGAGTGAGTGATGATGAGATACAAAGACTCCATATCATAGACGGATGCCAAGCACTAGATCTATCTCCCACACATAAATATGAGAGAAATTTTGGTTCAAGAGAAGATATAAAACATATAAGGCAAGGGGTTAGTTTCAAAAAGCTTTTTGAATTTTCTCTTATGTGCAAAAACCCTATAAAAACAAAACTCTCCATCTTACAATGGGCATTTTTCAATCTTATTATCTCAAACTCAGATGCACATGGCAAAAATATCTCATTTTTTGTAGACTCTTTTGGATATGAGTTAACTCCATATTATGATATGGTAAATATCTCAATGTACCTTGAGTTTGAACAGGAGTTATCGATGGCATTTGGAGATGATTTTGGAGTTGATGTTAAAGCTAATGAAATTTCTAAAATGTGTCAAGAGTGTCATATAAATCCTAGACTTGCAAAAAAAGAGTTACAAAACTTAGCTATTTCTTTGATAAAAGAGATAAAAGAGAGCTCATTTTTTGAAATCACTATCTCTAAAAAAGAGGATGCCTTTATAGAAAAACTTCTCTCTTCAATAGAAAAAAGAGCAGAGTTTTATGCAGGTATAAATATAAGTTAATTTTATATATCTCCTCTATTAATATAAAGCTACATTATAATTATAAAAAAAAATATAGTATAATAAGCTTATAGGGGTATGAAGGGTATAAAAATTTAGGAGTGAGTGATGAAGTATATTTTTATACTGTTTTTAATGGTGTCAGTGGTGTGTGGTCAAGATATGGTTATACAAGATAAATTAGAGTGGCAAGATGATAGTAAAACTACTACAATTAAAAGAGACTGGCATCTTGCAAATAAACACTGTAAAGAGTTATCTTTAGGAGGAAAAAGTGACTGGAGACTTCCTAGTGTTTCAGAGCTTTATAGCATAATAGATGTTAAAAATTTTGAGCCTGCAATTAAAAAAGAGTTTAAAAATTGCAAAAACAACTATTATTGGTCTATAAGCGAATATGCATCTGATGAAAATTATGCTTGGTATGTATATTTTGGTAGTGGTTCGATGAATAGAAACTCAAAATCTAGTGATTTTTTTGTTAGATGTGTGAGAGATAGATAATTATTTGTTATTTTAAACCTAATATAAATGGGGAGTGTATCTTGCTACTTTTAAATATAAATTTTAAGGTGGCAACTGACACTTCAGTTTTTTAACGATGTCCGATTTTCTATGATTAACCCTTCTATTTTGTTAAAATATTTTAGATTGTTAGATATCAAAATCTCATCGTATTTGTTGCTAGACATAATAGCTCTTTCAAAAAAGATAGTTAATCTATCCAAAAAAATTCTTTTACTGCTAAAAAAAAATTCTTCTTGTGCTAAAACTATATTGTTTAAAATTTAAAATAATAATAAAATTAGCTAACTCAAAAAAAAGGATAAAAGATGTCAAAGATAGTATT
>Ga0256834_1000928_pt1 | contig 20550 bp, 17 predicted proteins | sample 4281140metaG_FD_190536 | JGI IMG/M metagenome (GOLD analysis project Ga0256834, IMG submission 190536) | Hydrothermal vent microbial communities from East Pacific Rise, Pacific Ocean - 4281-140 | ecosystem: Environmental > Aquatic > Marine > Hydrothermal vents | place: Pacific Ocean: East...
CTCTGGATGCAGCCGAGCGGATCCAGCAGGCGCGGGCGGCTGGTGAGCAGCTGACATTCCTGCCGGATGAGGCTGGCGCGCCGCCGGTGGATACTGTCGAGCGCAAGGCAGGTCGGCCGGTCGGGGCCAAAAACAAGGCCAGCAGCCAGATGCGTGACTGGCTGACCGCCAACGGATACCGGATGCCCGAGGATCAGCTGGCGCAGATGGCAGGGCTGGCCAGTCGCGACAGCGCGATCGTGACGGCGATGCAGCAGGCCGAACAGGTGCTGACCTGGGCGTTTGCGGGCAGCACGGACAAGGACGGCAAAGCCATGCTGCCAACGCCGCACCAGCGCACCGCCCTGTTCAGCCAGCTATACACACATATGCTGCGCGCGGCCGATGCGTTGCTGCCGTTTGGTGCGCCCAAGGCCACACCGGATGCTGGTGGCGCGATGATCATTCCGATTGTGATGCCAGGGGCGCCACTGCCGGCAACGGATGGCAGCAATGCGCGGGTGATCAATGGCGATCAGGACGCCAGATTGCGCCCGCCAAACGCGCATCTATTTAGTGAGCAAAAACAACAGGTTACAAATCCAGCTGATGAAAAGTCGGATGGCGAAAGTCGGACAGAATGATTAAGCCATTGAAAACACAGGTCAATAAATCGGTTAACCTACTGATTGAAAATCAGTTGCGCGGTGCCCTATGCCTGGGGGAAATGACCCCCACCCCCCCTATCGTGGCCAAGGCGCGCCCGCGAAAAACAACGGGGGGGCCACCCCCCCACCCGATCTTCTACGCCGGTCATTCCGACCCCATTCAATGTTTTGAGGCCAAACACCCCCAGAAAAAAACGCGAATGTTTGAAGTTTGCGAATGGGGTCTGGGGGTGTGCTTGTGACCAGCATCAATCTGGAAAACATCAAAACCGATGCGGGGGCCGCTGGGCTGGCGGGTGCGGACGTTCAGAACATGGCGCTATTGCCGGGTCTGATCGAGGCAACCGAAGTGCCGAACGTGAATAACTGGGAGCCCCCGGGGCCCATTGCCGACGCCTTCTACTGGAGCGACGCCGACATCATCGGTATACGCGGTCCTGTTGGCTCTGGCAAGACCACAGCACACCTTAGGTCGCGGGTGCGGCGCGCCGTGATGATGCCGATGTCGATGATTGACGGGATCCGGCGCTACAAGGTGGTGATTGCGCGGGAAACATATCGCCAGCTGTGGCAGACCACGATCCCCAGCTGGTGGGAAGTGATGCCAAAATCGCTGGGGAAGTGGGCCGGTGGTCGTGGCGACCCTGTGACCCACAGTCTGACATTCGAGGATCAATTCGGACCTGTCGAGTTTGTTGCCGAATTTCTGGCGTTTGGATCCAGTGCAACCGAGATCGAGGCGAATATTCGCGGGGTGCAAACCACCGATCTGGCGCTGGAAGAAGCTGATACCATCCCTGTGGCTGTGCTGACCAAGGGTATTGGCCGGGTTGATCGCTACCCTGTGCCAACCCATTTTGCCGGATTGCCGGACGAGATGAAATCCTATGGCCAGATTTCATGCAGCTACAACGCGCCGGACGAGGACAATTGGGTCGTGCGTGTGATCGAGGGTGCAAATCAGGATGCGGAAAGCGCCGAGATCCGCAAAAGCATGGTAGATGAAGGCATCCAGATCAAGTTTTTCCGCCAGCCCGGCTTTAACGAGCCTAATTGCGAGAACCTGCAACACCTGTCACCCAAATACTACCCGCGCCAGATCGCAACCATGACGGCCGAGGGGCGCGGCAATGATGTGGACCGGCTGGTATACAACCAGATCGGCTTTGTGCGCATTGGTGATCCTGTGTTCAATAAAATCTACAAGCCTAATATCCACAAGGCCCGCCAGCCGCTGGAACCTGTGCGCGGTGTGCCGCTGATTATCGGGCTGGATCAGGGGTATTTCGGTGCCGCCGTGATCGGGCAGTTTTTCGCGCCGTTTGAATGGCGCATCTATGCCGAAATGCTGTTCAAGGAAGGATCCTTTGCGCCGGAATTCGGCCAAGCCCTGCGCGATTTGCTGGATGAGCGTTTTGCAGGGATGCCTGTTGGCGAGGTGTGGTGCGATATGGCGGGCAACAGCAAGGAAAGCCAGGAGGATGTCACATGGATGAGCCAGGTTGCAGCGGCATCAAATCTGGAGATCGAGCCACAGCAGCTGGGCGGCAACCGGATCGAGCCGCGGCTGGCAGTGTGGCGTGCGGCGATGCAATGGGAGGTGTTGGGCCAGACCGGCCTGCTGATTGATCCCAGCTGCAAATACCTGCTGCGTGGCCTTGAAAACGATTACGTCTGGGACAAAACGGCCGACAAAGACACCAACCGAGGCCGCAAGCCGCGCAAAAAAGGCGTGCGCGCGGCGGATGTGATTGATGCCGGTGGTTACATGATGCTGTCAAAATCACTGCCGGACGGCCGGCCATTAACGGCCGAGCTGATCGGCCACAATGGCGGCCCCGCGCTGGATGATTTTGTGATGCAGGATCATGGCGAGGCTGTTGAGGAATACGATTTTAATCCGATGGAGGGGTGGTGATGGGAATTTTCAATAAAATGGCGGAAGAGCTCCGCAAAAATTATTTAGAGGGTATCCAGGACTGCGATCAGGTTTTCAGAATGAACCCAATATCCTATGACCAGCTTAGATTAGATGCGGCATTTGAAAATGTGTTGGCCTTTGATTGCGCAGGGTATGGATTGAATTTTTTTGGAGTGTCTATTGAGGTTTCAAGTCAAATAGATGGTTGGTGTCTTGAGGTGCTGCGATGACATCCACCCTCACCTTTGAAGGCTGGTCTGACCCGATGGTTCTATACCTGTGCCAGCACATGCGGGCGGGCGATATGGCGGAAATTTTCTGTCAGCGCCCCGAGGTGGATGCTTATGCGCTGTATCGTGACATGGCCAACCTTGGCCCGTTGCACCTGTGGTTTGAGGTTGCGCGGCCCAGCGATAGCCACATTCCGGTGGCTCTGTTCGGTATGGTGCAGACTGGCCCTGGCATCGGTGTAGCGCATATGTTCGGCACCGATGAATTAACGCTGGATCATGCCCGCCAGATTGCCGATCGGGTGCGCAATGTGGCCACGCCAATTATGATTGATCGCGGGATCCACCGCGTCGAGGCATTGAGCCTTGAAAATTACCACTGGGCGCACAGGTTTCTTCGCCGTGCCGGTGCCCGAGTGGAGGGCCCGCGGGCTGCCCTGGGGAAAAATGGCGAAAATTTCACCTGCTTTGTTTGGCTCAAAAAGGAGATCACAAATGTGTTCGATGCCTAAAATGGAAACCCCGACAGTCCAGCGGATTGCAGCCCCGCAAGATGATGCTGCCCAGCGAGAGGGCGAGTTGGAGCGATCCTTGCGCCGTCGCCGTGGCGGTGTTTCTGCCGATATTCTGACCAGCCCACTGGGAATTACCCAATGATTGGCGGCAAGGACACATCGGTCGCAAAACATGTGATCGACCGGTTCGAGGAGCTGAAGCAGCTTCGCAACCGAAAAACCGATGAATTGAATATGATCAGCCGATTGTTCCGGCCCCAACGCAACGGGTTCAATGGCGCAAAAGGCAGTGACTGGAACCTGCACCAATTGTATAATTCCACCACGTTGCAGGCTGCGACAAATTTTACGGCTAGCCTGTATACGACCCTGTGCAGCCCGGGCAACAAATGGATGCAGGCGACCACGCCTGACGCCGATCTGGCGGAATGGCGCGATGCCAAAATCTGGTTTGATATTGTCAGCCGCCGGATGTTGGCCAGCTTTACGCCGTCAATGTCCAGTTTCTACAATGCCGCCGTCAGCTGGACCGCTGACACGTCTATCCTTGGCACGGGTGCGATGGTCAGTGATATCGGTATGGGGCGAAAGAAATTTACCGATCGCTGCCTTGATCCATCGACCTATGTGTTTGATGTGGATGCCGATGGTATGCCAAATGAGCTGATTGTCGAGCGAATGCTGACACCTGTGCAGGCGGCGCGTTTCTATGGCGCCGATGCCTTGCCGGAAAAAATCCGCGACAAGGCAGCCAGCGGAAAGGTTGATGAAAAACACGCCTATTTGCAAGCCTATCAGCTGAATGACGAATTCAACCCGAATATGATTGGCGCGCGGGGTATGGAATTTCTATCCACCCATGTTTGTGTTGAAGGCAAGTGCGTGGTCAAGCAGGGCGGGGTTCACGAGCAAAATTTTTCCATTCCGCGTTATGATGGCGAGGACGAATGGGGCACCGGCATGGGGTATCTGAACCTTGCTAGCGCCGTGAAGCTGCAATTGCAGGAGCGCGACAATAGTCAGGCGTCGGCGCTGGCGGCGCGCCCACCGATCGGCACAACCGGAACCAGCAGCGCGCGGCGGATGGCCAAAATGGCCCCCGGAAAACATATGCACGGTGCGATTTCATTTAATGGCCAGCAGCTGTTAAAGCCGATTTTCACATTTAACGGCCTGCCGATCACGGTGGATATGGCGCGCATGTCGAAAGAAGAAGTCGAGCAGGGTTGGCATGCGCAGCTGTTGACGTTGGTTGGCCGCACAGGTTTGGGCAACCTTGAGGTTATGGAGCGCATGGAAGAACGCCTGCGCCTGCAAGCGCCGTATCTTGGCCGGATGCAAACCGAAGGTCTGGCCCCGATCCTTGAGCGGCGCTTTGCCATGCTGTATCGCGCCGGCCAGTTGCCGCCACCGCCAAAAGAGCTGAAAAACCAGCCGCTGGAGATGAAATTCACATCCGTGGCGGCAATGGCGCAAAAGGCACAGGAAGGCGTGGCGGTTGCCCGTATTCTGGAAGACACCGCCAAACTGGCCGGATCACAGCCTGACCCGAAGGCCGCGGCCGAGGTCTGGGATAATGTCGATACCGACTATGCCCAGCAGGTGCTGCGCGAGGCGCGCGGCGCGGATCCGCGCTTGCATCGCTCGAAAGAGGATGTTGCCAAGCGTCGCGAAGCCCGCGATCAGGCCGAACAAGGCCAGCAGGCAATGGCGGCGGCAGAAAGCGGTGGCGGCATCATGAAAGACCTGATGGCGGCGCAGGGTGGCGCTGGCGGTGGTGCGGGGCCAATCCAGTGAGGCGTTTTCGGCTGGCCGCCCTGAATGCCTATCGCGAAATGTTCGGAATGGTGCGCACGGATCATTTGTGCGAGGGCTGGCGCAAGCTGGCACAGGAACCCGAGGTGATCAGTGATCTGGTCACTTTGGGCCACCTGTTCGAGCCTGACATCGATCCGGACACCGGCGAATTATACCCAGATAGCGAGCTGCGCGTGCGCGCCGCCCGCAAGGCGATGTCCCTGCAATTGCTGGCCCGCGCCGAAATTACCCATGAAGACCTAAACCTGATCAGACAAAAGGATGATGATTATGACTATTTTGCAGATGATGACGGCGAAAACGCTGGCTGAAAATCTGGGCATTTGTTTTGCCGCAGATGACGGCGCTGGCGCTGGGGCCCCGCCCGCGGGTGACGAGCCGCCAAAAGGTGAAGAACCACCAAAGGGCGAAACCCCACCCGCGGGTGACGAGCCGCCAAAAGGCAACGAGCCACCAAAGGGCGAGGAGCCGCCAAAGGACGACAAGCCGTGGTATGAAGCCCGCGAATGGACCGACCCCGCGTTGCAAGAGCAGCTGATCAAGGCTGGATACCACAAGGGAACCCCAGAGGAAGCGCTGGAAAATGTGCTGAAAAACGAAGCATCCCTGACCCGGCGTCTGGGTAAGCCTGCTGATCAGTTTATGGACAAGCCAGCCGATGATCAGGCCCTGAAAGATTACTTCAAGGCCAATGCGGACACGTTCAAGGTTCCGGAACGCGCGGATGGTTACGAAATTACAATGCCGGACGATATGCCGGAGAACCTGCCGATCGATGAAAACTTTCTGGGCGCGTTCAAGAATTTTGCACATGAAAAATCGTATCCGCCGGAAGTCGTGCAGGGCGCGGTTAATTTTTATGCCGAGGCTATGAAGGCTCAATTTGTCGAGGCTGAAACCACCATCGCCAATCTGGAAGAAAAGCTGAACACGGATTTGCAGAGCGAATGGGGGGCTGATTGGAAGTCAAACAAGGAACTTGCGACCCGCACATTCCAGACACTGGCCGCCAAGATGAAACTTGATCCGGATCAAACAAAACTGATCGCCAGCAAGTTGAACGATGATATGGGCGATGCTGCATTGCTGAAGTTTTTCAATGGTATCGGTAAGTTGACTGGCGAAGACGGACTTGTCGTGCCTAGGGACAGTAATGCGCCGGCCCTTGATCTGGCCAATGCCCAGCAGCGCAAGGCTGCAATAATGGAGGCCCACACGGGCGAAATGGCGCAGGCGCGCGGGAACACCCAGAAGATCAAAACATTGCAGGAAGAATTGCGCGGTCTAAATACGATCATCGCGCAACACGGCTAAAAAAGTTGCGCCAGCGGCCCCGGGGAGGATCGCTGGCGCTGGGGATTATGGCATCTTACACCTCAATCCGTTGTGCGGCTCCAATCGCACGGCACAGCATATAGCACTTGACAAGTTGTTTCGCAACTGTATGAAATCGAATCAGTTGCAAAACGACTATCACGATCAGCGGGGTGTCTTGTGAGCATCACAGGGTCCGCTACCGCAGGGTAAGTCCTGTCGCCACACGCGAGCGTATCGCCAGATCGGGTCCGGCTTTTGCCGGGGTGTCCTTCGAACAAGCAATCAACATCAACTTGTTCAGAAAAAGGAGCCCGACATGAGCTACGCTGAACGCTTCGACCAAACCAAACAAATCAATTTCATGGATCACGCCAAACTTGCGGCCGATCACAACGAAAGCAAGCTGCGCGGTGCTGTGACGGAACAAACCTGTTCCGGCGAACAATCCGCGCCGGTGCTGTATTACGATAGCGGCAAGGCGCGACGTACCGAGGGGCGCGTGCCGTCAAATCGCGATACGCCGGCCAACCGCCGCCGGCGCTGGCTGAAATTCCTGCCGGACTTTGACAGCGGCGAATATATCGACAGCCAGGACAAATTCCAGGGCATGTCTGATTTCCGGTCGCCGCTGATGATGCACCACCTGGGCAACATCAAACGCTTTGTCGATCAGGATGTGATCATCGAAGGCATGTTTGGTGATGCTTATGAGGGAAAGCTGGGCGGTGAGGTAATTCAGCTGCCATCGGCGCAGGTCATTCCGGCCACTGTTCAGGCGGGTGCCGGCACATCGGCAACGGGTCTGAACCTGCAAAAGCTGAAGGCCAGCCGCAAGAAGAAAGCCCTGGCCAAGCATGATCTGGACGCCGAACCGATCTGGATTGCTCTGACGGCCGAGCAGATTGACGATCTGTCAAACGAAATCGAGCTGACAAGCTCTGATTATCGTCGCGAGGCCGGGCCGCAATTCAGCAGCGATGGCAAACTGACTATGGTCTGGAACCATATGTTCATCGAGTATCAGGATCTGCCCACCAAGGAAGTGGACTACGGTGCGGGCCTAAAGCTGATCCAGCGGATCCCGACATGGCTGAAATCCACCGTCTATCTTGGTGTTTGGAAGGATGTCACATCGGATGCTTACGCGGACCCGTCCAAATCTGGCAGGCCGCTTTACATGGACCACCGCGCCAATATGGATTGTCGCCGTGTCGATGAAACCGGCTTTGATGAAATCGAGTGCCTGATCGGCTGATCGCGCCCTGACTGAAGGGGCGCGATCGCGTCCCTTCTTTTCAACAGAAAAAGGAGGCCATCATGGCTATCGTTACTTCAAAATCTTCGGTTTATGGCACTAATGCCACGGGTTACACCGCGCCGAATTCATCTTCGCGGGCAGGGCGGATTACCCGTGTAGCCGGCACTGTCACATGTGGCGCAACAGACAGCGCAAAATCTACCTATCTGGTTTGTGATGTTCCGTCTTCGGCGATCCTGTTGCCGGAAAGTGCGATCAAAACCACCGGCTGGGGGTTTGCGCAGGCGATTGTTGGTGTGGCGGCTGCAACAACCGGCTTGCTGAACGTGACCAAAGCCACGGGTGGTGCGGCCGGTAACAAGCCGATCGTCATTTTCGAGGCGAAATGGAACAAGCCGATCTGGGAACAGCTGGGCCTTGTCGCGGATCCCGGCATGCCGCTGACCCTGATTGTCAGCACCATCGCGGATGCCACTATTGCCGGCCAGATCGACTTTGATCTGGTGTTCGCCAACCACGTTTAAAGGCGAGCAAATATGAGCGTCCTTCAGGCTGAAAGCCCCACTGCAATTGTCAAGCGCGCCTATGGCTGGGCCGAGCATGCAAGTGATTTTGACAGTCTGGAGGACGACACACCAGAGGCAATAGGCGGGCGGTTGCGTTATGATGCCCGCCGTCGGCAGGTTTTGGAGGCGCTTGACTGGAATTTTGCCCGCCGCCGGTTCAATCCGTCCCTGCGCACAGATATTGTTGCGCCGCTGAATATGCCTGTCGCCTATGCCCGCCCACCGGAATGTTTGCGCGTGCGCGACCTGATCGATGTCATGGGCGACCCTTTGCCCTTTAATGTGGAACATGATGTGTTCACAACCCATCAGGTGCAATCGCAAATCGTTTACACCAAAGACATTCAGAATGCCGCCCGATTTGCCCCTGCCTTCACGCAGGCGCTGGAGTTCCTTCTGGCCGCAGAATTCGCGATGATCCATGCGCGATCGGTCAACCGGTCAAACACTATGCTGGATAATTATCGCCGCACAATGATTGATGCGGATCGAACCGAGGGTCTGGAGCGTAGCGATGATGACGCCTATGCGCCGGGTCCGCTGGAAGCAGCAATCGGCACCAGTTATTTTGGGGATCGTGTCTGATGGTGCGTGTATCCCCGCCATCCCCATCGGCCGCATCCGGCGAATTGTCCGAGCTGATGTTCGGCCGCCATGATTATGTGCGTTATCAAAATGGCCTGCGTGCCTGTCGTGGTTTTGTGGTTATGCCTGAAGGTCCGGTCACCCGTTTGCCAGGCACGCTGTTTTTGGGTGAAACCCATAACAGCGCAGATGGGCGTCTGACAAAATTCGTATTCAAGGATGAAGATGCGGTGTTGCTGGAGTGGACCGACAGCCTGCTAAGATTTTGGCGCAATGGCGCGTTGGTGCAGTCAGGCAGCGTTCCATATTCGATCGCCAGCCCATATACGGTTTCCCAGGCTGACAAGCTGCAAACATTGAATTCGTCTGATCGGATTTATCTGACCGAAGGCAGTATTGCCCCGCACCGCCTGTCCCGCTTCGCGCTGGACAATTGGTCGATCGAAAAGACGCCATTTGAAAATGGTCCGTTTCGGGTGCGCAATCTGGATGAAACTGCTGAAATCAGCGTTTCCGGCATTACGGGCAATATCACAATGACTGCCACCGCCGATGTTTTCGACCCCCTGCATGTTGGAGTGCAATTTGAATTGCGCGAAATAGACACCAGTGACACCCCATATTGGACGGCCGATGTGTCGGCCAGGGTTAACGACAAGGTTTATTACAACGGCAACATTTACCGGATTTCCGGTTTTGACGCGGAAAATTACAAAACCGGACCAACGGCGCCGACAGTTGATACCGCTGCCGGTAATGCTGTTACCGGCAGCGGAATAGTGCAATGGACTGCGATTGTTCTTGGCAACCCTGGTGCGGTTCCGGTATGGACTGCCAATTCGTCTATCAATACAGGCGATCGCCGCTTCGCCGATGGTTGGACCATCGAGGTTGTAGGTTTTGACCTGACCGGAAAGAAAACAGGCGTGAACCCGCCACCTCATCTTGAGGGGTTTTGGCTGGCTGAAAAGAACGGCGTGATCTGGGAATTCCTTAGCAATGGCACAGGAATTGTTGAAATAACATCGGTGACAGATGCACGCCATGTCAATGCCACCGTCAAAGGCCGTTTACCGGACGGGTTGGCGACACGGCCGACATATCGCTGGAGCGAGGGTGCCTGGTCTGATCTGCGCGGATGGCCTCGCGCCATTGGCGCTTATGAGCAACGCCATATTTACGGCGGCACCACGACAGATCCGCGCGCATTGTGGCATTCTGTAATTGGCGGCACGGTCGATATGACGGCCGGCGGCGCTGATGATGATGGCTTTTCATACATTCTCGATAGTCCGCGCCGTGACAACGGCGAAATCAGAAACATCACCGGGGTCAGCGGCGTCGTGCATATCGGCACCACATCCGGTGAATTTTTCGGATCTGCGACAGATGCCGACCGGGCCTATTCCGAGGCCACCGCGAAATATGAAACTGACACCAATTTTGGCAGTGCTGATGTCCATCCTGTTGTGGTTGACGGCACACTGGTTTTTCTAACCAAAACCCTGCGCAATATGATCACGCTGCTATTGAATGAACGCGGCAGATTTGAAGGCGAGGATTTGACCCAGATTTCCCGCCACATTCTGGGCATGGGTTGCACCAAACTGGTATATCAGCGCCACCCGATCCCGATTATATGGGCGCGTCTGAAGGATGGCGATCTTGTCGGACTGACCTTTATCCAGCGCCAGCAGGTGATCGGGTTCCATCGCCACAATTTGGCGGGCGGTCACGTTGTCGATCTGGAAGTTATGCCCACAGAAGACGGCACGTCAGAAGTGCTGGAGCTGATCATGCGCCGCAATATCGGAGGTATCGATAAGCATTATCGTGAGCAGTTACAGGAGCCATTTGTTAACCTGGACGGCGAGGATCGGCAGATGCAGGATGCCTGGTTCCAGTTTGCCGCGATCCGCTATCAGGGCGATCTGGCAGATACAATTGCCGGACTGGATCACCTTGAGGGCGAGACCGTCACGGCCTGGACAGAATTCGGGGCATACACAGAATTGCAGATTGTGGGCGGTCAGGTGGTTTTACCGCGCCCTGTAACATCGGCCATTGTCGGGTTGGATGCAACGGATAGCCAGCATATGGACACGCTGGATGTGGTGATAGGAACCCCGGATGGTGGTGACGATGGTCGCCTGCGCACGCATCGTGTGACAGGTATGCGTGTGCATCGCACGGCCGGTGGCAAGTTTCAGGTTGTGAAAACCCGCAACGGTGAACGGCAAATGACCAGACCGGCATCGATATTCAACATGAACAACTTTGAAACCGCCCGCCTGTTTGACGGTATTTTCGAGATCAGCGGCCACAAGGGTTGGGCGCACGAGCAATTTTTGCGTTTCACCCCGGAGCCTGGCGCCCCAATGACAATCGTCGGGCGCACCCCGACCATCATGGTAACGGACGACTGATATGTGTGACATGGGCATAACAGCAATGGCATTATCTGCGGTTGGCGGAGCTTATTCCGCGATGCAGCAAAATGCGATTGGCAAGCAAAATCAGGCCATCGCAGATGCGCAGTCTGCACAAACGCGCGAGATTGGCCGTGCGAACGAACAGAAATCGCGCAGTAAAATGGATCGTCTGATCGCCCAGCAGCGCGGCCAGCTTGCTGCGCGTGGTGTTCGGCTGGACAGTGTTTCGGCGGAACGGTTGGGCCAAGAGGCCGGTGAGCAGCAAAATGTAGAGGCACAAGCCCAGCGTTTCAACACCGACAGCCGCGCAACAGCCCAGACCAATGAAGGGTTGCTGCACCGCGCGCGCGGCCAGTCGGGTGCATTTACCGGCCTTTTGAATACCGGTGCTGGAACCCTGACCGGTGCGCTGGATCTGTGGCCGGAACTGGCGGGAACGTAATATGGCATTGATTATTCCAGAGGCGCAAACCCCGTTCGAACCGGTCCAGCAGCCGCGGGTTTCCTATGATCAGCCAAACATTGGCGATGGCCTGAAGAAAATAGGCGACATTGGTGTCGCGATCGAGGCCAAGCGCCGCGAAGAAGAACGCGCCAACACAATGCGCGAAGCCCGCGTGACAGCCGTTGAACGGCTAGGCGATCTGCGCACCCAATACGAACAGGATCCAAACCTGATCGGGTTATCAGATCGATACAATGCGGACGTTGAGGCGTTGCAAAAAGAACTGGCCGACAGTCTGCCGGAAGGGAAAATGCGCGATGATTTTGATCTGGATTTCCGCCAGGTGGTCGCGCCGCAACGCCAAGCCGTTTCCAAAAGGGAATTCGCCCTGCGCCGTGATGCCGGCCGCGCCGATCTGAATGCCGGATTGCGCAGCTACGCCCAGCAGGCCGGTGCAGCGCCGGATGATGAAAGCCGCGATGCAATCCTGAAAACAGCCGCTGCCGACATCGGTGCCGCTGTTTCGGCCGGATGGTTAAGTGAGCAAGAGGCCGAAAAGCTGCTGTCCAGCACGATCGAAGGCAGTGTGTCAGCTGCCGCGATCCGCACCTTGCAAGAAGATCCGCGTGCATTTCTGGTTGATGCAAAAGAGGGTAAATACCCATTGCCACCAGAACAATTGGCCCGGCTTGAGGGGCAAGCAAAATCAGCCATTTCCCGCGAAGACGCCCAGCTTGAGCGCGCCTTGAAGGTTGAGGCGGCGGCGACTGCAAAACAGCGCCAGCTGGATGTTGACGGTGCGATTAAAATTCTGGAAAACGGCGGCGCATATGATGGCCTGCCGGAATTATTCGATCGCATAGCCGGCACCGAAGACGAACAGCGACTGGCGGCAACATTGGCCGCGGTTGGCACGGAAAAGAATTTCACCGTGTTATCACCGCAAGAACAGGCTGCCGTTTTGGCTGACATCGACGCCAGCCCGACATCTGATCCTGATGACATCGAGCGGCGAAAGCGGTTGCATTCGATCGCCGATGCGACAGAAAAAAGCATCCAGACAGATATTCTGACCCATGTTGCCGATCGCGGTATTCTGGCCCTGCAACCTGTTGATCTGTCAAATCCGGCCAGCATAAAGGCGCGGATTGCGGGTGCTGAAACGGCATTGGTTGAATTCGGCACGTCACCACAGGATTTTCGCCTGTTCACCAATGGCGAGCGCGACACCTTACAGGCCAGCATCGAAAGTGGTGATCCGGATGCACAACTGTCTGTTGCGGTCAGCATCATCGAAGGTTTCGGCGATTATGCCCCGCATGCCCTGAATGAAATTGGTGCATCGGACCCTGTATTCGGATTTGCCGCGAATTTACTGGAGCAGACCGGCGATCTGGCCACATCGCGCAGCATGTTGGTGGGGCGCAAGATGTTGGCAGATGGCAGCGGTGCCAAGCCCGGTAAAACCGTGCGCAGTGCTGTGCGCGCCAAGTATTCCGAAATATACCCGCAAGGCATGTCGCAGCGACTGGAAACCCTGATGAAGGGCGCCGATGCCTATTATGCTGTTTCCGGTGTTGCCGTTGATCCAGATGCCAGCAACGCCGAAAAGCGCGCCGCATATGAAGATGCGTTCCAAAAGGTTCTGGGTCGCACCGTGCGTGGTGGAACCCAGATGGGCGGGATCCAGAATGTAAACGGAACGCCAGCATTGTTGCCGCCAAATCTGAATGCAGAGCTGGTCGAGGATGCGCTGCAATCATCAACATCCGATCAATTTCTGGCCGCATCGGTTTCCGGAGGGCCGCCCATGTGGGGTGGCGAGATTGTTGGTGGTGCGCAAAAAGATGTCACATCGACATTCGTGTTTGGAAAATACGACCTGCCAAGTCATCTAAAAGATGCAAAGCTGTTGTCGATCGGTGGCGGGCAATATCTGGTCGGCATCGAACGCGCCAATGGTGAAATACGCTACCTTCAGGACGAAAAGGCGCAGGATGGATTTTTCCGCTTGAACCTTGAGGCACTGGTGGGTGTTGGACCCAGAAAGAGGGTGCGATGAACCAGCTTGTCCCCCCGGCCACACCGACAGAAACGGCGGGCGTTCCCCGCGCGGTTGATGGGCCGGAAACCACAGTTGGCGAATTGACCGGTGCCAGCTTTGATCGCGAGGCGATAGATCGTAATTATTTCTGGATGCGCGAACGCCGCACCACGGAAACGCAAAAATCGATGTTGGATGATGTATCCAATCTGGTTTTCGGGGATCCGGCAGCCTGGCGTGATTTTCGACAGGACGAAGAAGAATACGACCCGCGCAAAACATTGCGCAAGGTAATAGATGATCCGACCGGCGAAACATCCCGCGCCGCCGTCCGCGAGGAAAAGTTGGCGGATATGTTTGATCGCCTGGACATCCTACGCGAGTTTGATCCGGGCACATATGCCAATGTTCCGGGATCAGTGGCTGAATTGAAGGATCTGGCGGAAAACCGCACCAGAACAGATTTGCAGGTAGAAAGCGATGAGATCGATCGCAAAATAGCAAACCGGTCAGATCCAACCGTTGCTGGTGGCGTTGCCAGCTTTGTTGGTGCATCCGGTGCCGCTATTACAGATGCTGAGGGCCTTGCCACATTGCCATTTGGTGCTGCTGGCCGGGTGACACTGGCCCGACGGGCGTTGATTGAGGGCGCGCTCGGCGGCGGCACCGAGACATTGACCCTGCCGGCATATCGAAATCAGGCCAAGTTTCTGGGGCGTGAAGCGCCGGATGCCCTAAAGCAAATCCTGTTTGGCACAACTTTCGGAACACTCTTGCCGCTGGCCGGTCGCGGTTTGAAAGTTGGCGCAAATTCGCTAACTCCGTCGGGCCGCGTGCGCAATCGTGACCTGATCGGTTTCGGCCGCCGTGCTGAAGCCACCCCGCGCGAACGTGGTGCCGCCAATGCGATCGGCCGCGAGATAGCCGCTGAAGAAACCGCGCCCGCCGGTGTCGTGCCAGATGAACACGTCGCGCGCATTGATGACGCCGAAGCCCAGCTGGATGCTGGCAAAATCCCACCTGTGCGTGTTCCGGATGAAGTGCCGGTCACTTATGCAACTGCTGGAAAAATCCGCAATAAACCGGTTAGCGATGATTTTTTGTCGCGTTTGCGTGTGGCTGTTGCACCTTTGGGAGATGATATAGGGGTGATGATAACGTCTGGCGGTCAGGATCGCATTGGCACGCCGGGCGCGCGGCGCATCGGATCAACGCGCCATGATGTGGATGATACCGGGCACAGTCATACCGGTGATCTGGTTTTGACCAGAAATGGAAAGCCAGTCAAGCCCGGTCAGGATCGCGAACTATATCAGCGTTTCTTTTTCAACGCTGCCGCGCAATTTCCAGGCATTGGCCATTATGAATGGGGCGTTCACGTTGGCAGCGGAGCTGTCGCGGCCTGGGGCCCCACAACACACGCGGCATCGCTGGATCCGGCTTTTGGTGACGCCATAAAGGCAGGCCGTGAAGGTTTTACTGGCTGGGCCCCGCGGGCAAACAGTGGCGTTGCGGGTTCGCCAGGCACGGCCGCATCGACTAACGGTCAGGCTGTTTCTGTGTCGGATGGGGCGGGCGTTCCAGGCGCCAGCTTTGACGCACCTGAAATTACGTTTGGTGGCGGTGCTGATGCGTCGCGGCCGCGAGTGAAGGAGCTTTTGGGGCGATACGAAGCGGCTGAAGCCAGGCGCAAAGACTTAGGGTCTGGATCTGTTGCCGAGGCGCGGGCGGTCGCGGCCGAGCTGGATAGTGTTTTGAAGGAATTGAAAGCTATCGAGGGGTTGCCTCCAGGGAGTGTCCTGAAAGGATTGGATAATAACCGTGCAGCGCAATTGGCGGATATACCGCAATCAGGGTCGCTGGTAAAACTGATCGAAGATGGTGTGAGTGTTGCTGAAATTTTAAAGTCAGATGATTTCAAAAGGTATTCTGATTTCTATTTGGGCGGCGGAAAGCAGAGATTTTTCAATGAGGATGCGCAGGCTTTACGTGATGCTATCACCAGCCCCGGTGTTGTTCGCAACGAGGGTGAAGGGTGGGTGGCAATTGACCGAAAAACTGGGGAAATCGCCCTGGTCACTCAGCGACGCGAGGTGGCCAGAAAGGTAAATCCACACAAATATATCGTTTTGCCTGACGCTGAGCATTTGGCATTGAGAAATGCCGCGATCAAAGCTGGAAGAATGCGTGATGGGCCGAACGGAAAGGTGGCAATAGTCACCCCTGATGAAGCGATTGGTGCTGCCCGTCGCATTAGCGCCGCCGCCGGTAAAAAAGGTGAACCGGCCTTACGTCAAAATGTTGGTGAGGTAAAAGAGGCGTTAGAGGCTGTTGCGCGCGATTTGCAGTCTGATCCTGAACTTAAAGATGCCGTCCAAACCGTCATCGACGCTATCACCGGCGCAGATCGACCGCATCGAGCAGGAGCTGCTAAAGCTGGACCTGATGGAAATGGCGGCAAGGCAGCGGATGGCCAGCTGAATTTTGATGCCGAGCCGGAAGAGCCTGTGGGTTCCGCCCTGCGCGATCTGGATCTGTTTGAGGATCCAGTCGAGGGTCGCGGAACCTTGATGCAGGTCGATGGCATCGAGCGCGATTTGCGCCGCCAGATTGCCGACAATCCCAAAGCCGACATCGAGATCCCGCTTGAAACCGGTGATGGCGCTGCAAGAGCGCGCGTGTCCGAGATCCTGAATGACATCGATGACGAGCAAAATTTCTTCGAAGAATTTGAACTGTGCATGCCCAAAGGAGCAACCAATGGCTAAACGCAAAACCAAACAACAGGCCAAACCGGCCAACGCGCCAAAAGATCTGGCCAAAACACCACAGCAGGCCGCCGCTACTGCGCCTGCTGACGGCGAAGCGGCGCAAGACAACCCACCGCAGCCGAAATCAGACACAGCCAGTCAGGGCGCGTCTGACGCGACAAAGGCGGGCGCAAAGCCAACACCCGAAGAAAAGGCGGCGGAAGCCCGCAAAGAGGCCGCGCGCAAAGCCGCTGCCGCGCGCAAGAAGGCAGCCTATGAGGCATCCCTGCAAGAGCCCTATGAGCATTTGTTCGGTGATTTCCCGATCGCTGCCCTGAAATCTGGTTTTGCAGTGCGGCGCAAAGCATGGTCGCCCGGGTTCGAGCTGACCCTTTCGCACAAGGGCACCCGCGGAAAACGGGTATCGGCATTTTACCAAAGCGGAACCCGATCGGGACAGATCGAATGGAAGCCCAAAGCCATCGATGATCTTGTGGCCGGTGACTGGCTGGTGATCATGACTGTGAAGCAGGCGATTGACGCGAAACTGATCGCGCCACCACCAAATGCGGCGGCGGTTGAAAAATGAGCCTGGCCGACTGCATCCAGCGCGCGATCGACAACGGAATGAGCCGGTCGCGCGGCCGCGAGGCCCAGCGACTGTTTGCCGAGCGCAAGCAGGCCCATGCCCATCTTGGCCCCGGTGCCGATGCGGCCGCGGCCGAGGATGTCTGGCGGCAGATGCGCAAGGATTTTCTGAAACGCAAGCGCACCAACCTGATGCAGGCACAGGTCAACAGCCAAACCATCGATGATATTACCACCTATCGCGACAGCAATGGCGTGGCCAATGCCGCCAATGCTTTGCGGCAAAAGCTGGAATGGGGTCAATCGGCGACATTCCAGGGGGCAACGGCAATCGCAGATGCGCTGAAATCCCAATACATGCGCAAGCTGTCCGGCTTTGTCGAGCAGCACAAACGCAACATTATCGGCAATATCCGTGGCCGCGCCAAGCTGACCAATATTGTGAAAGAGCTACACGGCACCGCCACGGGAGACGAAGCCGCCAAGGTAATGGCTGATGCGATCCGCGACACTTTGGAAATGATGCGCAGCGATTTTAACGCGGCCGGCGGTATGATCGGCAAGCTGGATGACTACGGCCTGCCGCACAGTTGGGAAGTCGGCCAGATCCGGCGTGCCGGTTTCGAGCAATGGGCAACCGATATGGATGCGCGTCTGGACTGGATGCGGATGATCGACAACGAAACCACCCGCCCGTTTTCCGGAAGCACGCCCGAGCGCCGGATGCAGTTTCTGCGCGAGATCTACGACAACCTGGACAGCAATGGCTGGAGCCGCCGCGAACCAAGCGGCGTGCAATTGGGCAGATCGACCGCAAACAGCCGGTCGGATCATCGCATATTCCACTTCAAATCCGCCGAAGACTGGATGGCGGTCAATGATCTATATGGCAGATCGGATGCGTTTTCAGCGATAATCAGCCATGTTGATATGATGTCGCGCGACACCGCCCTGATGCGTGTGCTGGGGCCAAATCCGCGCCTTGGACTGGAATTTGCCAACCAGACGGCACAGAAGCTGGCGGCGGAACGCCCCTGGAAGCAAAGCTGGATGTCGCGCCGGCTGTATTCATCTGCCCAGCAAGAGGCGGCAGCTAAATCCATGCAGGCCAACACGATGTTTGATCTATACACTGGCGCTGCCAACAAGGCCGAGGCCGATGTGGTTGCCGGTGCCTTGGGTGGCTTGCGTCATTTTCTGGTTGCCTCGCAGCTTGGTGGCGCAATGTTGTCAGCTGTTAGCGATGTTGGTTTTATGGAAATGGCCGGCCGCCACGTTGGTATGGATTTTGGCAAGGTGCTGGGCCGCCACGTCAAGGCGATCGCGTCCAGCAAGCAACGCGAACTTATGGTGCGCACCGGTATCATCGCCGATGCCGCCGCGAATGTCGGGGTGGTGCAATCACGCCTGATGGGCGATGCGCATGGCCCTGCGATGGCCGAGCGCCTAAGCGAATTCACCATGCGCGCATCCGGCCTGACCGCCTGGACCGACATCGGACGCGGCGCATTCCGGCTTGAATTCTATGGTTTTCTGGCCGACAACACCAAACATGCCTGGGCCGATCTGCCGGCCCCCTTGCGCGAGCTGGTATTCGAGGCACGCGGCATCACCGAGGCTGATTGGGATGTTATTCGCAGCACAAAGCTGTTTCGCGATGAGATCGAGCCGGACGCCAGTTTTCTAATCCCAGGTGATATTCGCTATCGCACTGATATTGACGCCGATCTGGCAATGGACATTAGCCTGAAGCTGGAAGCCGCAATCCGCGAGCAAATGGAATTTGCCGTGCCCAGTGCATCCTTGCGTGGCCGCGCCATTTTTCAGGGTGGCGCGCCAGGCTCATTTAAGGGTGAATTGTTGCGATCCGGCATCATGTATAAATCCTTTGCCCTGTCGATGGTATTCAACCAGATGGGGCGCGTGCTGTTCCACAAGGTCAGGGGTAGCCGCACCGCAAATGTTGCGCTGTTTGGAACTGTCACCACGGTTGCCGGCATGTTGTCGATCCAGATGAAAGAGCTGGCCAAGGGCAATGATCCGCGCCGGATGGATGACAAGAACTTCCTGCTGGCCGCGGTTTTACAGGGTGGCGGTCTTGGCATTTTTGGCGATTTTGCCAGCGCCTCGCAAAACAGGTTTGGCGGTGGCATTGCGTCCACTCTAGCAGGTCCAGCCTTCGGTGCCATTCAGGACACAGCATATTTGACCGGTAGTATTGTAGACGCGATTACCGGCCAAACCGACAAGGACTTCGACCGCCTGGGGCGCACCGCCACAAAGTTTCTGGATCGGTATTCCGGGCCAACCAACCTTTGGTATGCCAACCAAGCGCTGAACCGCCTGCTGTGGGACAACCTACAGGAATGGGTGGATGGCGATGCGCAAAAAGCATGGCGGCGCGCTGAAACCCGACGGGTGAATGAATACGGCAACGCCAGTTTTTGGCCGCACGGGCAGCCGTTGCCGCCCAGACTGCCAAATCTTTCAAATGCAATTGGAGAACCAAAATGACGCAAGCCATTCAGGTCAGCACCGCCACTTTCGCGCCGGTAAAAAACCAGTCAAATCCATTACCGTGGCGCTATCTTGCGGCGTCAGAACATGAGGTTCACTTACTGAATGACGCTGGTGAACCAGTTAAGTCTTTGGTTTTTGGCGTTGAATACACGATCACCCCTGAAGGTGATACGCTGGAAAACGCCGGTGTGATGCAGCTAATTATTGATCCGCCTGCAACAGCGACGCAGATGCGCGTGAGGGCGACAACGGCCATGACGCAGAATTTTATATCAACCCCAAAATCTAAAGGGGTTGAGGCCCAGCTGGATAGAATAACGCTGGTCCAGCAGCAAATGGCAGTGAAGGTCAACGGTATTACTTATGACGAGGATGCCTTGCTTTTGGCTAAGAATGCGGCCGCCGCATCTGCCGCGCAGGCCGCCCAAGACGCTGCCAGATTTCCAGAGCTTCAAACAGACCTACAAGCTATCGCCAGCCGTGTTGACGGTGAGCCATCGCTTGTGGATGTGGCGCAGCTTATCGCGCAGCCTGTTACCGCAAACAAATTTGATCCTGCCATTGCTGATGTTGGTGATGCTGGCGATGTTACCCCGGCGATTGGGTCGAGTTCCGCCAACCAGATTTCGAGGGTTAGAAATAACCAAACTGGTTTGCTGTCTGTGCAGGCCGCATCACTTTGGTCTTATTGGGCTTCCAAAAAAACTCACCTATTGGAGCCGTCTACTGAATATACAATGTCTATTCACGGCGCACCTCTTGGGGCGTATATTTACCCGAATGACTTTTTCCAATTCTATAATGCAGATGGGTCATTGCACAGCTATATCACCAGTGGTTTTACAGTTGATAATCCAGCAGCCCCGCGACAAATCACGTTTACCACACCAGCCGCGGCAGTTTCCATAGCGCCG
>Ga0256834_1000929_pt1 | contig 20541 bp, 22 predicted proteins | sample 4281140metaG_FD_190536 | JGI IMG/M metagenome (GOLD analysis project Ga0256834, IMG submission 190536) | Hydrothermal vent microbial communities from East Pacific Rise, Pacific Ocean - 4281-140 | ecosystem: Environmental > Aquatic > Marine > Hydrothermal vents | place: Pacific Ocean: East...
ACGCACCCTTGAACATGCGCGCAAAATGATCAGTAGCCTGCACTCAGGTTGCCGGGCAATCTGTGTCGGCGGTGGACTGCTGGGCTTGGAAAGCGCCTGGGCTATGCAGCGTCGTGGAGCAGAGGTGACCGTGCTGGAGGGCTTTGGTTGGCTGCTGCCGCGCCAGCTGCCACCCACAGCAGCGGCATTGCTGAGATCACACCTGCAGGACCAGGGAATGACCATCGAGTGCGGGGTTCAGATCAAGGAATTCACCGGCGATGAAGCGGTGCGTGGTATCCTGCTTGAAGACGGTCGTGAGATCCAGGCCGACCTGGTGGTTCTTGCCACCGGTGTCCGACCGAACAGCCATCTGGCCCGACAGTGTGGCCTCAAAGTTCAGCAAGGAATCGTCGTCAACGATCGGCTTTTCACTTCAGATGATCACATCCTTGCAGCCGGCGATGTCAGTGAACACCAGGGGCGTGTCTATGGAATCTGGCCAGCGAGCTACGCCCAGGGGTTGATCGCCGGAGCCAACGCTGTCGGCGGCTCAAGCGAATTCTCAGGAACACCGATGACTAACCGCATCAAAGTGCTCGATGTCGAACTCTTCAGCATCGGCCAGATCCAGGCAAGCGACGCCAGCACCAGCCTCTTTGAAGAGCAGAGCAACGGCAATTATCGAGGCCTGGCCTGCCGCGATGGCCAGATTGTCGGTGCTGTCCTTTACGGCGATATGCAGCTGATGGGCCCCTTACAGGAAGCTGTCGAGCAGAGGCAGAGCATTCAGGAAATCTCCGAGTTATGCAAACATTTCCCTGGATTACAATAGGTAGACAGCTTTCTTCTGCCAGGACAATCACGAAGCGAAGGTAGAATGGATATCAACGTCAAGTTAGTTGGCCTCTTTCAGACGGGCCGATTCAAACAAAGCCATCGCGATTACCCTTCAACCACAAATGTTCAGGATGTTATCGATGACCTCGACCTCCCACAACAACATTTCGGTATCGTTTTGATCAACGGAGTACATGCTGATGTTGATACCCTGCTAAGCGAGGGAGATCACCTGGTACTCATGCCTGTCATAGACGGAGGATAGGAATCCCAGCATGAAATTTCAGACGACAGATCCGGCATCTAATCCCTCAGCCATATTCTACAAGCGCTGCACCCTGGACTTGGCTAGTGGCGAGATGACCTTTGCGGATCTACCCTGTCGTAACCTCGAAGATGTGCTGGGCGGTTTTGGCCGTTCTTTTCAAGATTTGGCCAAACGCAAGGTCAAAAATGCCTACTCTGATCAGAACCCACTGATCGTCAATACCGGCCTGCTTACAGGCAGTAGTGCCATGACTGCTTTACGCACCTACTTTTCTGGTTACAGCCCGATCAAAGGCTCGAAGGCAGGGCTTCCCGCCGCCATGTGGTCGACCGGCAGCGGCAAGTTCGGCGCCAAGTTCAAGTGGACCGGCCTGGATGAACTGCTTTTCGAGAACCGTTCCGAACAGCCGGTCTACGTGGTGATCAAGGAAACTGAAGCAGGGCCAGAGGTTGAATTAAAACCCGCTGGCCACCTGCTTGGCCTTTCGACCCACGCCAAGATCATGACCTTACAAAAGGAATACAACAACGCTCACTTTGCCGTCATCGGTCGGGCCGGTGAGAACTGGCAAAACAACTATATGGGTGCCGTGGCGCTGTCGACGGAGAACCAGCTCAAATCGCAAGAAGATAAGTTCCGTTTCGCAGGCCGTGGCGGCATGGGCAGCCTGATGGGTTACAAGAACATCCTCGCCCTGGTTGCCCAGAGCAGTGACAAGGTCGGCAATGTCAGCGAAGCGGTGAAGAAAGTCAACCTCAATGTCATCAAGGGAGGCGGTTCCGCCCGCATCCAACCCCTGAGCCGCGGCGGTGGTGGCGGAACCTGGGCAGCTTATGATGTGCTACAGACGTTCCATGCTGTGCCGGTGAATAACTTTCGGCCGCAAGGTAATGACATCCCGGAAAAGCTCTTTCGGGAGAATGTAGAGAGGGAGTACGACATCAAGTCGGAGTCCTGCTACCGTTGCGGCATCACCTGCCACAACAATATCTCGGCGAAGAACGCCGATGGCAGCAAGGGGGAGTTCCTGGCCAAATTCGACTATGAACCGCTCAACCTGCTCAGCACCAATATCGGCATTCATGATGCCGGACAAGCTGCCCGTTTGATCCAGTTGGGAGACAACTACGGCATGGACGCCATCTCCCTTGGCGTCACCATCGCCTACGCCCTGTCTTACAACCAAAGGCACCCGCAAACACCAATTCTCAACGGTGCGACCTTTGGTGATTATGAAAAAATTCATGAGTTGGTCATCCAGGCTGGCGAGGGACAACTTCCAGAAATAGGTAAAGGCTCAATGCGTCTCTCGGCGAGTCTCGGTGAAACCAGTTATGCCTACCACGTCAAGGGTCTGGAGATCGCCGCCTACCAGCCAGAGACCAACCCCGGTTACGCCTGGGCTATTGCCGGCGGGCACATGTCGATGGGGACCTACGGATTACTGACCCGTGAAGGGAAGTCGGACCTTGATTCATGGGTGCGGGGAATTACCGAAGACAAGTTGCACATCGTCGGCTTCGATATGATCGGGCTGTGTAAATTCTTCGACATCACCAAGGGCATTGGTACCCAGATGGTGGTCGATTGCCTGCAGAGTGAATTTAATCTGCAGGTCAGTACCGAGGATCTCCGTGCCGCAGTGGAGCGAGCCTTTTTACGCGGTCTGGCCCTGGAATTACGTCAGGGTTACACCAAGGCTGAGTTCTGCCTGCCTGCCGAGGTCGCCGAGAGTCCGAATCATAACATCAGGCTGCCGGATATCAGCAGCGCCGATTTTTTCGCAAAACTGGCAAAGCGGGTCTGGGCGATCTTTGATGCAAAGCTTGAAGGGTTGCCGGACAATCAGTGAAGCTATTTCTTCCAATCATTACTTCACCGCATCAACCTTCGCGGTTTCCGGCAACATCAGTAATGAACCTACGAAAAAGCAGGCTGCGCCGATGAGGGTGAAGACAACCGAAGTGGTTGCCGCATCGAATACTGGAGTACTCGGTGGTACGAAGGCAAATACAGCAGAGACCATGAAGGCCACACATCCCAGGAAATTAATAAACGTCACCCACCACGACAAGCTGCCAGGTTGCCACGACCAATGCGCGTGACACGTTTCGATGAAAGCCAGGTATCCAGAGGTCAAAAACAGGATTGAGCCCAAAAAGTCGGGTATCCAGATCTGCAGATCCTGTTGCAGCCAGTCCAGCCCGGGCAACATAGCGTCGAAGGTGTTGATGTTGAATAAAAGTGTCCCCACAAACTGAAGGGCGCAGCTCAACCAACCAATCTCGTGCGGTCGCCAACCAAAAATTAACGTGCGGTGAGGATTTGATTTGCCCTGTGCCACGAACGCCCCCGCATTGGCCGCCTGAAACAGCTGAAGATACGCAGCGACTGTGAACGGTATCGAGCCTGCAAAAAAGATTGTATTTGCCCCGAATGACCACTTACTGGTGGCCGGTGCAAGAACGGCGATACTCCCCAGCATGAAGAACAATGCCCCAAGCGCAAAGACGCTACCGATCCACCAGTTCAGTTGCTCCGGCATCCACAGGCAGCGCCGCAACCCAACTTCCGCTGCAACCTCGCACAGATCTTTGCGATGATGACGGGAGCGCAGAATGATACGCGCACCATCAGGCCACACCAACAGGTGTCGAGAAATAAAGGGCCAAGGCCCTGTCGACTCAACACGCACTGGCGAGTTGTGCTCTTTGTCAGCTTGGTTCTCAGCCTCACACTTCGTTGGCATCGACTCTTGAGTTTCCATTAATGATGAAAACCGGATGCTTCCTCACTGGTCAGCAACTTCTGCAGCGGATGCTTTGCAAGGTAAGCGAGTGCTGCCTCCATATCTTTAAGCAACAGAACAGCAAGGTCACGACTCACTCCGTGACGTACCAGAATCCGCTGTATCGCCTGATCCTGACAATTGGCGGGTAACGAATAGGCAGGGACCTGCCAGCCACGAGTGCGTAAACGATCGGCAAAATCAAAGAGACTGAAACCATCATCAACTTCATCTTTCATTTTCCAACATAATGCCGGGATGCCATTATTTTTTTGGCCGTTGAAGATGATTTCGAACGGACCCAGCTTCTCAATTTCAGCAGCCAGGAATTGTGCCGTCTCATAACAGGCACCGTGAATCTTGGTGTAACCTTCCCGGCCGAGCCGAAGAAAATTATAATACTGGCAGACCACCTGCCCACCTGGTCGGGAAAAATTCAGCGCAATGTCGCACATGTTGCCACCGAGATAGTTCACCCAGAAAACCAGGTCCTCGGGAAGGTCTTGCGGTTCACGCCAGAGAGCCCAGCCCACACCCAGTGGAGAAAGTCCAAACTTATGTCCGGACGAGTTGATCGACTTGACCCGCTGCAGACGAAAATCCCATTCCAGTTCTGGCGCACAGAACGGTGCCAGAAAACCACCGCTGGCTCCATCGACGTGGATGGGGATATCTATGCCGGTTTCTTCCTGGAATTTATCCAGTGCATCAGAAACGGCCTTGACGGGTTCAAACTGGCCGGTGAAGGTCACGCCCAAGGTCGGCACTACCCCAATGGTGTTCTCATCACAGCGCTTCAAAACCTCTTCTGGTGTCATCAACAGGCGACCATTCTCCATCGGAATCTCGCGATGTTCGACATCCCAATAGCGGGTGAACTTATGCCAACAGACTTGTACCGGTCCGGAGATCATATTTGGCTTATCAATTGGCTTGCCTTCGGCTTTACGCTTTGCTTCCCACCGCCGTTTCATCGCCATACCGCCAAGCATAGCCGCTTCGCTGGAACCTGTGGTCGAGGTACCAACGGCATGCTCGCCAGTCGCGGGCGAATTCCAGAGGTCGGCGAGCATGCGAATACAACGGGCTTCAATCTCGGCGGTCTGTGGATACTCATCCTTATCGACCATATTCTTGTCAATGCACTCATCCATCAACTTGTGGACTTCGGGTTCTTCCCACGTCTGACAAAACGTCGCCAGGTTCTGACGCGAATTACCGTCCAGCATCAGTTCGTCGTGGATTGCCGTATAAATGGCCCGCGGGTTATCTTCAGATGAGGGGAAGTTGTTTTTCGGGAGTCCTGAGCTGGATTCCGCACGGCCGTAGATTTCGTCATTAATGTTCGCTTTCATTTTCTTATCGTCTGTAGACATATTATTTCACCCTGAATTATCTTTAATGGTGGATGTTGCATTGTCCGGTACCAGGCCTGAACAGAATTCTACAACACAGGCCCAAACATGGCGATGGCGTTATTACGGAGTCGACGCTGCCAGCTCCAACTCTCTACCATATCGATTGTCACAGGACTGGAACTGGCAAGATAACTTTCCTGCCGCTGACGCATATCGTTTGTCAGTGCCTGATCGTAGAATAAAATGTTGTTCTCGTAGTTGAGCTCAAAACTACGCCGATCCATATTTGCCGAACCGATCAGGGTGACCTCACCGTCAATGGTCAGGGACTTGGTATGCAGCAACCCACCCTCGTATTCGAAGATGCGAACCCCGGCAACGAGCAGATCAGCGTAATAGCTATGACTTGCCGCACCAACGATCCAGGAGTCGTTCTTTGCTGGGAAAATGATGATCGTATCGACGCCGCGACGGGCACTCGAGCAAAGAGCTGCCTGCATCGATTCATCAGGAACGTAGTAAGGAGTCGTGATAACCAGTTCGTTACGGGCGGCGTATATCAAGGTCTCAAACATCTCGGGCATGGCGGAGTAACGGACGGTCGGCCCGGTTCCGATCACCTGTGCCGTTAGTCCGGGATGAGTCGACGAAATGGGCTCGCTAAGCAGAGCACTGATATCTTCGTCCGTTTCGGCCATCCAGTCGCTGGCAAACAGGTATTGGTTCTGACGGGTGATCGGTCCTTCAAAACGTATCATCGCATCCACCCATGGGGCGAACTTGGCCTTGACGTGAAACTCCGGATCGGCGCAATTTTGGCTACCGCAATAGGTGATATGGTTGTCGATGACAACGATCTTACGATGATTGCGCAGATCGATACGACCTTTTAGAAGACGCAACAGCGGGTTGCCGATCGGCAGGGCTATGGCAAGAAGAACGCCTGCTTCGTGCATCGCCTGCCAGTGCTTTGAATTGACCATGCTATGCGAACCCAGACAGTCCGCCATGGCCCGGCAGACCACACCACGTGCAGCAGCTCGTTTGAGCGCCTCAACCACCTTGCAGCCATTGTTATCCTGCAACCAGACGTAGAACAGCAGGTGGACGTGCTCTTTAGCAGAATCGATGTCGGCCACAATGGAGTCAATCGTCGTGTTTGAATCTGGCAGCAAGCGTGCCCGATTGCCACCAACAGGGTCGAAACCATTAATAGTCTTCCCCGCTTGAAACAGATGCAGATAACGTTGCGACATTTCGCCCTGCAACGGCATCATGTCTGCGACCGCAGCGTCAGCCCAAGCCGGCAGCCGGGCAATACTCTCACGCAGACGCTCCACACGACGGCGACCAATGCATGTTTCGCCAAAGAGCAGATAGGCCAGGATGCCCAGCAACGGCACGGCGATAATTACCACAACCCAGGCGATCCGTGAAGCCGGCTCTCGGTGGGGTCGCAACAACACCCGCACGACAAACGCAATTTGCAGGGCAATGTCAAGGGCGAGAAAAACCGCCCTGATTAATGATTCGTGACTCATAAATTAACAGCTCTCATTACTTTTAAGCATGGTAACTTGGGCAACAGGCTGCTAGTGTCCCGTGCGGCTAATCCTATCCTTTAATTATGGCCCTTTTGCCCGCTGTCTGCGTTGCGCCTCTTTGGCTTAACGCACGCTAGGCCTTCATCAACACGCCTTGACAGCAACCAAAATGTCTCAGAATTATACGTCACGATTAACCGCACGGGACACTAGGGCTACCGCTTGATAAACGGGCTGGGGTTGCAAAGGTCTTCGGCTTGATTGGCAGAGGTGTTACAGTTATGGCACAGATAACCAGAATCATCAGTACGTGCTGCCACTTCCTCACTCAGGCCCTTCTTTTTCAACTGGCAGATATGCAGTTGGTGCTCTGCAGAGTTTTTACAGTTTTTCGCTGTTTCAGACATACGTCCTCCAATTAAATGTGTTGCGGCGTTCCGGCAAGTATAGCAACTCTCTGCCTGCTGCGACAGCCAGGAGAAAAAATTATTTAGAGGCTCCATCTCACTCGTAAAGAGGTCACTCACAAATCTTGATTTTTACACACAACTGCAACTATAGTGATTTTCACTTTTGAGGTTCCTGTGCTTTTTATTTACTTCAAACTCACGGATTCGTAATCTTTGCACGAACTCAGCCTGACACAAAGTATTGTTGAACTTGCGATAGAACACGCCAAACGGGAAAAGGCTGTGGTAATTCGCAGTATTACCGTGGAAATTGGAGCCTTATCCGGAGTGGTTGCCGATGCCATGGAGTTCGCCTTTGATGTCTGCAGCAAGGGAACCATGGCAGACGGTGCTCGTTTTGAAATTCGTCACATCCCCGGTCGGGGTCGTTGCCTGGAATGTCATGAGGAGTCCGAGTTGGAAACGCTGACACATATCTGCCCGCTCTGCGGCAACCTGGCACTGGAAACCATACAGGGTCAGGAAATGAAATTTACTGAAATGGAGGTTGACTGAGATGTGCATTGACTGCGGCTGTGACAGCGATCACGAGCACGACGAGAAAAACTCTCGCACGATTCGGATTGAAGAAGACCTGCTCGCCAAGAACAATCGGCTGGCAAACAACAACCGGACGCGTTTTTCCGCCGATCAGCTTCTGGTTCTGAACCTCGTCAGCTCACCCGGCTCTGGGAAAACCTCGATTCTTGAGCGTACGTTGACCGACCTTAAAGGTCAAATTGACTTTGCCGTACTTGAGGGTGACCAACAGACCACCAATGATGCTGACCGTATTGCCGCCACCGGCGTAGCGGTCAAACAGATCAACACCGGAGCCGGCTGTCATCTCGATGCCCACATGATAGGTCATGGCGTTGCGGGTTTTGATCTGGCCGCCACTGACATTCTTATGATCGAGAATGTCGGCAACCTGGTCTGCCCCGCCTCTTTTGATCTCGGCGAAGACCACAAAGTAGTGGTCCTTTCGGTGACTGAAGGCGAAGACAAGCCACTCAAATATCCACAGATGTTCCAGGCTGCCGACCTGATGCTGATCAACAAGATTGATCTGCTTCCCTACTTGCGTTTTGACCTGGAAGAGTGCAAGACTTTTGCCCGCCAGGTTAATCCGGAGATTGAGATCATCGAGTTGTCCTGTCACAGCGGTGAGGGCATGACTGCCTGGTATGCCTGGTTGACTGCGGGTGTTGCCCGTAAACAGAGAGACGAGGAACGCGGAAAGCAAATAGGATATTCCCCCGCCACGCGCTACGAAGAACGGGCGACGAAGGAGTAAGTGAATGTGTTTAGGTGTACCAATGCAGGTCAAGACCATCGAAAACGAGATGGCCGTCTGTGAAATCGACGGTGTACAACGTGAAGCCAGCCTGATGATGATCGATAATGTGCGGGTTGGCGACTATGTGTTGATTCATGCCGGCTTTGCGATCGAGAAAATCGATGCAGAGGAAGCGCAGTTGACCCTGAAGGCTCTGCGCGAGGCACTTGATATGGGCTTGGTCCCCGAGTGAAATACCAAGCCGAATTCCGCGACCCACAACTGGCTGAAGGCCTGCTGAAGGCAATTGCAGCCACCAGCTGTGACTACCCGAAAAACATAACCCTGATGGAAGTCTGCGGCACTCACACCACGGCGATCTACCAGCATGGTATCCGCGCCCTCTTACCGGAAAAAATCCGTCTGATTTCCGGGCCTGGCTGCCCAGTCTGTGTCACCCCGGTTACTTATGTGGATCATGCTGTCGCCCTGGCACAACGCCCGGAGACGATCATCGCCACCTTCGGCGACATGGTGCGTGTGCCGGGATCTTCGTCCAGCCTGCTGCATGAACAAGCCAGGGGAGCGACGATCAAGATTGTCTATTCGCCACTCGATGCGGTGACCATTGCAGAGAAAAATCCGGACACCGATGTGGTCTTCCTCGGCGTTGGCTTTGAAACCACGACACCGACAATTGCTGGCGCGATACTGACTGCTGCCCGAAAAAACCTCGATAACTTCTACGTCCTCTGCTCACACAAAACCATGCCTGGCCCCATGGCCGCCCTCGCCGGAGACCCGGAACTGCAGGTCGACGGCTATCTCTGCCCGGCGCATGTCTCTGCCATCATCGGTGCCAATGCCTATCAACCCCTGGTGGATGCTTACCGGGTCCCCTGCGTGGTCACCGGCTTTGAGCCGCTTGATGTGCTGCAGGGGGTGTTGATGCTGGCTCGACAAGTAATTAACGGCGAAGCACGGGTAGAAAACCAATATAACCGCGTCGTCAAAGCAGCTGGAAACCGCAAAGCTCAAAAGCTTCTCAAACAGGTTTTCGAACCCTGCGATGCCGACTGGCGAGGCATCGGCAATATTCCGGACAGCGGCCTGCGATTGCGCTCGGACTATGTGCGCTTCGATGCAGCACAACAGCTCCCGGTTGACATAGAGCCTGCGGTCGAGCACCAGGGTTGTCTCTGCGGAGAAATCCTCAAAGGAAAAGTCCGCCCGAACGACTGCCTATTGTTCCGCACGACCTGCACCCCCGAGGACCCGGTCGGTGCCTGCATGGTGTCGAGTGAAGGGACCTGTGCGGCTGAATATAAGTATGGGACTTAAAAACTAGTGATCAGTTACTGGTTACTTATTACTGGAGTTTGATTTGAAATCTGACGTAATCCTGCTCGGCCATGGCAGCGGCGGCAAACTCAGCCACCAACTGCTTGATGAGCTGATCGTACCGATCCTTTCGGGGGTCGACCAACGCGATCAGAACGATGCGGCTGTGCTTGCAGCACAGCAGGGTCGGCTGGCGTTCACAACCGACTCTTACGTGGTCGATCCGATCTTTTTTCCTGGTGGCAATATTGGCGATCTGGCAATCCACGGCACAGTCAATGACCTAGCCATGGCTGGAGCCACACCTTTAGCAATCAGCGTTGGTTTAATTCTCGAAGAAGGCCTGGCGATCAGTGAACTTAGAGAGATTCTTGAGAGTATGCGTGCTGCTGCCGGAGAAGCCAACGTGGCAATTGTAACCGGTGACACCAAGGTCGTGCCACGCGGCAAAGCCGACAAGATTTTTATCAACACCTCCGGCATCGGTGTGATTGAACACGACCTGGAGATCTCTGGAAGCAATGCGCAGGCGGGAGATAAAATCCTGATCAACGGCACCATCGGTGATCACGGCATGGCGGTTCTTTCCTGTCGGGAAGGGCTCGAACTGGAGAGTGCTCTCGTTACCGACAGTGCGCCGTTGAATAGCATGGTGAATAAACTTATCGAAGAGCTTGGCGAGCAGTTACACACCCTACGAGATCCGACTCGCGGGGGCGTCGCCACCACGCTCAAGGAGATTGCCCTGCAATCTCAAATCGAAATCACCTTGAGTGAAACAGCCTTGCCAGTCAACCCCTCCGTGGGTGGTGCCTGTGCCATCCTCGGGATGGATCCGCTTTTTGTGGCCAATGAAGGCAAACTGCTCGCCTTCGTCGCCGCTGAAGTTGCCGACCAGGCGCTGGCCATCCTGCAACGCCATCCTCATGGCAAACAAGCCGCTATCATTGGCGAAGTCACAGCAACCAATCCCGGTAAAGTCCGGCTAAAAACAACCATCGGCGGTTTACGTGCCATCGAAATGCTTGCTGGTGAGCAACTGCCACGGATCTGCTGAAAAAACGAAAAGGCGTCATTCATAATCAGGGCTAGTTAACGGCACATATAGCTAATAATCTCATCGATAAACTCCCCACAGAACCGTTGCAGCTTGTGCTTGCCGACGCCACTGATCGCCAGCATTGCCTCTTCATCTGTGGGCATTTTCGCCGCCATCTCGGCCAGAGTGGCATCACCGAAAATTACGTACGGCGGGACGCCCTCTGCATCAGCCAGCTGTTTGCGGCGTATCCGTAAAGCATCAAAGAGATCGTCGTCGTAATCAAAGTCAGCGACCTGCGGGCGACCTTTCTTCTGCAGGGTTTTAACCCGGATGCGCGGTTTGGCCAACACCAGCGTCTCTTCGCCGCGCAGTAGCGGTCGGGCAGATGCAGTCAATTTCAACACCGAATAATTGGCCACATCCTGCACCAGATAACCATGATGAATCAGTTGCCTGAGGAGACTGCTCCAGGCATCGGCGACTTTCTCGGCACCAATGCCATATGTGGACAGCTTGTCGTGTCGAAGGTCGAAAATCCGCTGTGTTTGTGCACCGCGCAGCACTTCGACCACATGACCGACACCGAAGCGTTGACCGACGCGAAAGACACAGGAGAGCGCTTTCTGCGCATCAACCGTGGCATCGTAAGTTTCTGGTGGATTGAGGCAGATATCACAGTTGCCGCAATCTTTCTCTAAACGCTCACCAAAATAGCCGAGCAAAACCCGTCGCCGGCAGGTCTGTGCCTCACCGAAACCGACCATCGCCTGCAGCTTGTGTAATTCAATGCGCTTCTGCTCCGGATTGCCACCCTTCTCGATCAACCCACGGCTGATAGCGATATCGCCGTAACCGAAAAGCAACAGGACCTCGGCCGGTAGACCGTCACGCCCAGATCGTCCTGTTTCCTGGTAGTAGCTTTCGATGTTTTTCGGCAGATCATAATGCACCACGAAGCGCACATTCGGTTTGTCAATGCCCATGCCGAAAGCAACCGTCGCCACAACAATCTGGATATCATCACGCAAAAACATCTCCTGAACCTGCTTGCGTTCATTGCTGCCCAACCCGGCATGATAGGCCCGGGCCTTGAGCCCGGCTGCCGCCAGACGATCAGCCACTTCCTCGACGCGCTTGCGCGAGAGAGCATAAATGATCCCCGCTTCCTGCTGATGATCTTCAAGAAAGGCCATCAGCTGAGCAAACGGCTTCTGTTTTTCGACCACGGTGTAACGAATATTCGGCCGGTCGAAACCGGTGATAAAACAGTGAGCCTGCTGTAAACCAAGACGTTTCAGCACATCCTGCCGGGTCTGCGGATCAGCGGTAGCGGTCAATCCAATCATCGGCACATCGGGAAAAAGGCTGCGCAACCGGCCAAGCTGAACATATTCGGGGCGGAAATCATGCCCCCACTGGGAAACGCAATGGGCTTCGTCAATGGCGAACAGAGCGATTGGCAAGGTCTTCAGACGCTCAAGAAAACCACTGCTGAGGAGACGTTCCGGAGCGACATAAAGCAGGTCCAGCTCACCGGCATGTAAGCGGGCCAGCACCTGGCGAGTTTCCACGACCTTGAGAGACGAATTGTAAGAAGCCGCACGCACGCCGTTAGCAAGCAGGGCATCAACCTGGTCTTTCATCAGTGAAATCAGCGGCGAGATCACAATAGCCACGCCATCACGAATCAGGGCCGGGATCTGAAAGCAGAGGGACTTGCCGCCACCGGTCGGCATCAGCACAAAGGCATCCTGACCGGCGATCAGAGCATCGATGATCGGTTCTTGAGATGGTCGATATTCCGAGTAACCAAAAACTTCATGGAGAATTTGGCGTGCTTCAATTGATTGTGTCATGGGTGAAATAGCCTTCGAAAGGGGGCGTCTAAACGCCGATCACATAACATTGCATATCAGGCAGATATTCTCTGCCCGCGAATATATCGCTTTAAATTTTTCTCGCTACACGCTACGTGCCTCGGGATTCTTGCCTCAAAGCCAGATCAAGCAGCACTAAAGCCGCCATCGATTCAACAATCGGCACGGCACGCGGCACGACACAAGGATCGTGACGCCCCTTGGCTTCAAAGACTACTGGCTTGCCGTCAAAATCAACGGTCTGCTGACTCTGACCGATTGTCGCCACCGGTTTGAAAGCCACCCGGAACAAAATTGGTTCACCGCTGGAGATACCGCCCAAAACGCCCCCGGCATTATTGGTCACCGTACCGAGTCTTGTGCCTTTCTGTACGAAGGGATCATTGTGCTGTGAACCACGTAGTTTCGTTCCGGCAAAGCCCGAACCAATTTCAAAACCCTTGGTTGCTGGCAGCGTCAACATGGCCTGGGCGAGCATGGCATCAAGCTTGTCGAAAACCGGCTCCCCCCACCCGGCCGGAAGATTGCGACAAACACAGGAAACTGTGCCACCGATTGAATCCTTGGCCTCCAGTACTTCGCGCACCAGTCTTTCCATGCGTTCTGCCGATGACTTATCCGGACAACGTGACAGGTTTGCGTCGACCCGCGCCCGGTCAATCGTATCAGGATCAACATCAGACGCCTGTTCAGAACCGACGGAACTAACCCAGGCAACGATCTCTACTCCCCATTTTTCGCGCAGGATCTTTTCAGCGATAGCCCCGGCGGCCACCCGACCAATGGTTTCACGAGCGCTGGAACGTCCGCCGCCGCTACTGGCGCGAATCCCGTATTTGGCCTGGTAGGTAAAATCCGCGTGGGAGGGACGCGGTACATTATTCATTTCGCCATAGTCATCAGGACGCTGGTCTTTGTTATGCACCAGCAGGCCGATCGGTGTACCGAGCGTCAGACCATTTTCCACGCCGGAGAGAATTGTAACCTGGTCAGCTTCCTCACGTGGCGTGGTCAGATCGCTCTGTCCCGGTCGACGCCGGTCGAGCTGTCCCTGAATATCGGCTTCGGAGAGCTGCAATCCAGCGGGGCAGCCATCAACCACAGCGCCGACGCCAACGCCGTGAGATTCACCAAAAGTGCTTACGCGAAACAAGCTACCGAGCGAACTGGACATTTTTATACTCCTGAAAGAATTTCTACATCATTGACATTATAAACGATTCGGCGTTTCAGGGAAGTCGGGAAAAGAAAAAACTATCCAGGAGGCTGTCGGACTATCCATGACCCGGCTGCAAATCCGGCTGTTTGGCCCATATTTCAGCTCCTTTTCGACCAATAGCTATGGCTATTAACCTCAAACGAGCTAAAATCTGGTCTCAAACTTCCGAATTTTCGCTACGGCCCGTATAGTCCGACAGCCTCTCCTAGCATTAAATACAACAGTAATCAATTCAGTGACTAAAGTTTAAACATCCCATTTTATAATTCTAAAACCATAACCAAATCAATTGACAACCACAAAACTCTATGGTTCTCTTTGCTCAATCAATCAAACAGAACGGTCTGTTTTCTAAGATCCTAACCACATAAGGAGGAAGATCATGAAAAACCTGGCATTGATTCTAATGGCCCTTTTCCTCACTGTAACTCTCTCGGCCTGTGCAACCTCTGGCCCTGCCAGCGACGCGAAAGTCAAATGCCCTGCATGTGGTCACGAGTTTAATTATATGCCCACACCTGAGTTATAATGACAAAACAGACAACTCAGAAGTGGGGCAACAAGTAAATCATGGGACGAAGAGCGACAATCAAAGACCAGAACACATCCGAGGAAGCTTCGATTCTCTTTAACGAAATTAAACAGGCCTTCGGTAAGGTTCCCAATCTCTTTCGAACCTACGATTCCCCCCTTATTGCAGGCCAACTGGCAAAAAGTCAAACAGGTGACGATGGAGGGGTCTCTGTCGTGCAAAGCCAAGGAAGCGATTGCTGTCCTGAGCTCCAAGGATAACGGCTGCAAACCCATCTGTTTGGCCCATGTTTTAGCTCCTTTTCGACCTATAGACACCGCTATGAGCTCTCAAACGAGCCAAAACCTGTTCTCAAACTTCTAGGTTTTCGCTTCGACCCTTATTGTCGAACAGGCTCCAGGTTTGATGGTTTTCTTTGGTCATACCCCCAAAGTTCTTTGGTCACGCCCCCAGAGTACTCCGGAGCTTTAATCTTCTTGAATTATAGTGATAAAAACGCTATACGTTCCTGTCTGATTGACAGTATGACAAGAATGTTTCCAGAGCAGTGAAGCTTCACCACATTGATGGTTTGCTGAAATTGCAGAGAGAGAGATTAGATCCATGCAGAGCATAAAAGATCAGATGATTCAGATTCGCTGGCACGGTCGCGGTGGCCAGGGGGCCATTACCGCTGCAAAGGTGGTCGCTGAAGCTGCCTTCAGATCCGGCTATGGCGGAGCCGTTATGGCGCCGACTTTCGGTACCGAACGCCGTGGCGCGCCGGTGACGACCTCCTTAAAGATCGCCCACAACAAGATATATGACCTCTCCCCGATTACAACTCCGGATATCGTGGTGGTCCTTGATTACATGATCCTCTATGAAGTGGATGTAACTGCGGGGCTTAAACCAGGCGGCTGGATCATCCTGAACTCACCACTTACGGTGGAGAAGCATTTGTTCCCCGGCTATCGCACGGCGGTTGCCAACGCGACCCGCCTGGGAGTTGAAGCCGGGCTGAACAAGGGGATCGTCAACACTGGTATTATCGGTGCCTTTGGACGAGCCAGCGGTCTGATCGACATAGATATTCTTACCGAAGCGATTGCTGCCGAATTTGCCGGCCGCAAACCGGAGGAAAATGCCCTGGCGGCACGCCTGGTTTATGACGCAACGCTGATGCGCGACAGCACCACAGGAGAATCGACTGATGCCTGATCCAAGATTTAAAATTCTGACCTCTGCCAGCACTTCCGGCCCCGGTGACGCTGGTCGTACCGGGTCCTGGCGGGTTGAGCGACCGGTCATTGACATGGACCGCTGCATCCCGGCCAAAACCGGCAAGCATGCTTGCCACCTCTGCTGGCTCTACTGCCCCGACAATGTTGTCAGCAAAGATCTCGAACCAACGATAGATCTGGAGTATTGCAAAGGTTGCGGGATCTGTGCTCAGGAGTGCCCGGCACAGGCAATCGAGATGATCCCGGACGCAGACTTTATAAAAGGAGCAGACCGTGAGTGATGCCATCATCGAATCCGGCAATGTTGCTGCCGCCATGGCTGTGCAGTTGGCTCGCGCAGAGGTCATTGCTGCCTACCCGATCACACCACAGACACCTGTCACTGAAAAACTTTCTGAGCTGATTACATCCGGCGAAATGGATGCGGAATACGTTGCTGTGGAGAGTGAACATAGTGCTATGGCCGTCTGCATCGGTGCTGCAAGTGCCGGTGTCCGACCCTTCACAGCAACCTCCTCCAACGGCCTTCTGTACATGAGCGAGCAGCTGCACTGGGCTGCCGGGGCAAGGCTGCCAATTGTCATGTGCGTCGTCAACCGCGGCATTGGTGCCCCTTGGTCGGTGTGGAACGATCATCAGGACGCCATCAGCCAACGCGATGCAGGATGGATCCAGATTTTTGCCAAGGATCATCAAGAAATCGTTGATTCAACGTTAAAGGCTTTTCGGCTTGCTGAACTGACTCACATCCCGGTCATGGTCAATTATGACGGCTATTATCTTTCCCACACCTATATGCCCTTTGAAACACCGGAGCCTGAGCAGGTTGATGCTTTCCTGCCCACCTTCGAATACAAGCATGCGCTGAATCCAGAACGACCGGAAAGCCTGAATACGGTTACTCTTCCAGACGCCCGTCGTGATGTAAAGAGCATCCAGCGGGGTGGTTATATGGACCTTCGCCACAACCTGCACGAGGAGATGAGACTGGCAATTAAAGTTTGGCAGGAAATCGACCAGGAGTTCCAAAAGGTATGCGGTCGTGGTGGCGCTCCGATCATTGATCCCTATAGGTGTGATGATGCCGATTTTGTGGTTGTCGCCATGGGCTCTCTTGCCAACCAGTTCCGTGATGTGGTAGATCGCCTGCGCGATGACGGGTTGAAAGTCGGAGTGCTGGCATTGCAAATCTACCGGCCATTCCCGAACAGCATAATCGCCGAGGCGCTGCAATCGGCCAAGCACGTCATGGTCTACGAGAAGGGCTTGAGTTATGGCTATCAAGGGGCTCTTTACGGAGACATTAAATCTGCTCTCTACCCTTACCCGTCCAGACCCTGCCTGCACAACTTCATTGTCGGCCTGGGTGGCCGTGGAATCCCGACCGAGTCCCTTTTCCAAACGGTGAAAACAGCCTGTGTGCAGGACGAACAAATGTCGCCGGCACAGGCTGATGAACCCCGGTGGATTGGATTACAATTATGAGGATTGGACTACAATTATGAATATGACTGCTAAGACATCTGTACTCAACCTGACCCAGGAAGAGTTTATCTATCCAGGCAATCGCGCTTGCTCCGGTTGCGGACTCAGCATCCTTTATCGTATTGGCCTCAAAGCCTTGGGTCGTGACTGCATTTTTGTGGTTCCGCCAAGCTGCCTGACGGTCATGCAAGGGCTTTTCCCGATCGCCGCAACCCAGATGCCTGTGCTGAATTGCACCTTTGCCTCCACTGCCGCAATCGCCACCGGTGTCAGGGCTGCCATGAAAAGACTAGGTCGCGATACCCAGGTTGTGGCCTGGGCAGGCGACGGCGGCACCTCCGACATCGGCATCCAGGCTCTCTCCGGAGCCCTTGAGAGGGTCGAAGATATTATCTATATTTGCTATGACAACGAAGCTTATATGAATACCGGTGTGCAACGATCCGGAACAACACCGCAAGGGACTCTCACCACGACGACACCACTTTCAGGAAAAGCAGAGGCAAGCAAGAACATTCCCGCCATAATCGCAGCACATAATCCAGCCTACCTGGCAACATGTTCCGCCAGCTACCCTCTCGATTTTCATGATAAGCTGCTCAAAGCCAAAGAGATCAAAGGACTGAAGTATCTTCACATTCAGACCCCTTGCCCTCCCGGTTGGGGTTGTGAAGAGCGCATGACTGTTGAAATCGGCAGAACTGCGGTTGAGACCGGCCTGTTCGATCTCTATGAAATAGAAGACGGCCAAATGAAGCTGTCAGGACCATCGCAGAAATTGCTTGGCAAAACCAGTTTACGCCCGGTACGCGAGTACCTGGAAATGCAAGTCCGTTTCAAGGCCTTAAGCGATGAACAGATTAATGTCATGCAGGCAGAGATTGATCAAAAGTGGGCAGGTTACCGGGACACATTTTAAAAACACCTGGCATCAAAGCATTCTTCCCCTTGCCTGGTTACATCCCAATAAGCGTCCCGGTAATCAGCCGTTTCAACCCATGCGTAATTTTAGAAAACACTCCAGGTCGAGACATTTCATGTACTCGTTGTGTTCTCTCTCAAAAGCAATCGTGGATTGCGGCTTGGGACCATAATCGTGGCCCGGGAAGACTTTCGTTTCGGGCGGGAAGGCGGCCAGGCGCAACAGGCTATGGTAGAGGGCGGCGGGATCGCTGCCGTGGAAGTCAGCCCGGCCGCAGCGTGTCACAAAGAGGGTGTCTCCGGTAATCAACGCTCCTGGTGGGTTAATAACCAGAGAACCGGGCGTATGGCCCGGCGTATGCAGGATATCAACCGTAATCGCACCAATCTGTAACTGACTCCCCTCACTCAGAGCGATATCCACCTTTGACACATCAAGCAGATTGGCAGCAAGCTTCGCACCTGTCGCTTTGAGAACCTCGGCATTACCGGCGATATGGTCAGGATGACCATGCGTGTTAACCAGCACTTGCAGAGACAAGTCGCGGCTGCGGATGACACTCAACAGACTCTCCGGCGACACACCAGGATCGACGCCAAGCGCCTTGCCGGTTTGCGGACAGATCACCAGATAGGAAAAATTATCCGTACCGGTAATCGGCACCTGTACAATTTCAGGAATCATTTAAACCACTCATCAGCAGTGTATGGTTCGTTGCCGACCTTGCAGATTTCACCATCAACAACCTTGAAAAGATCTCCGGTTTTCTTGACATGCCATTCGTCCCCCTCTTCGGGAGGCAGAGGAAATTCACGGCTGCCGAGGTAAACATCTTCATTATCAAGCATGCCCCACCAATCCAGAGAACCGGTTTGCCAGAGGCGAGTTTTTAAATTGAACGCCATATATTTTCTCCTTGATTCAGTAAAGTCTGGGGATTAATCATTCAGTGGATCCTCTCCCGTCTGCCACGACGGCAATACCCGGTCACTCAACTGAAAATCCGGGCCATCGTGCTCAGTATATATAATGTAGACGTGCTCTTTCGGCAAGCCCCATCGTACCCCGAGTTCATTCATAATCGCCAACGCCAGCTTACGCTTCTGTTCGGCAGTGCGGCCCATGCGGATATCGGCGTTGAGAAACACAATCTGGCCATCATTGCCAGCACGACCAAAAACCAGATCATCAGGGTGGTAGCAGCGATAGGTGATGCCTATGTGATCGGTGCCGGTACTCATGATGGTTGCAAAATGATCCCGGATGGCATCGGCGAAGGCAGCTTTTTCTGCACGCTCTGGAGTAAAATTAAGTTCAAACTGTAGATGTGGCATAAACTCCTCCCTGACTCTTACGTCAGATAAGCATAGCAGGGTAGATCAGATCAGCAATGTAAGAAAGCGGGACGGTGTTGATATATTGACAATCAATCAAACTTCTCCTGCAAAACATCATCCTCAGCAAAAAGATACTGCCCGCGTTGTGCCGCCCGACTCACCCCGGAACTGGTAATTCCCAAGCGTTTGGCAACCGATGTTCCCATTAAACGATAACGGCGGGTCGCCAGATAACAGATCACGGCTTTAGCGCTGGCAATAGTTCTTGTTTTATTTGGAAATATCAGTTCATCCGCATCAATGTTGTAATGTTTGGCAACTAATGCAGTGATGTCATCAAAAGTTTTAGACCTTTCCGGCAATTGCGTCTGCTCCAGGATGCGTTCTACAAAGTGTCCCCCACCGAGAATACGGTCATCGTAAAGATCATGATCAGTTAAGCTATCGTCAAACGCCTGGCTTGCTTTGCGGCCACCTCTGGAGAGTTTGTCATTCTTTTGCTGTAGGCCATCGTTTAAAAACTGCAGATAGGCTTTTCTTGCCGTATTTTTGTGACGAGCAAACAGGACGAAAATGTCGTCTTCAGTGATGAGTTGCTCATTGCCCCTACCCATCATTTGCCGGTGACCGCACCAGCGATAGTCAGTCAGATCTTGTAGCTCTGGAACCAACCTGGCACGTACCGGATTGAGATGGATATAGCGAACAAGTTCCATCAGATAGGAATCACCGTCACAAACAATTGATTTGTAGCGGTTTTGAAAAAGGTAGCCGGATCGTTTGTGACGATGGTTGAAAGAGACGGCATAGCCGGTCAGCAGTTTACGCATAAAGCGAGAAAGGGGCTGTATCGTTGGCATCAATAAGAGGTGAACATGATTATCGAGCATCGCCCAGGCGTAGCAGATCGTTTGGGTTGCTTCCAGAACATAAGTCAGACGGTCGATGAAATCTTGTCGATCTTCGTCGTTGAGAAAGATCTTGCGACGTTCAATGCCTCTGACGATGACGTGCTGTAGGAGGCCGGGGATGTCTATGCGGGCTTGGCGTGGCATGCG
>Ga0256834_1000930_pt1 | contig 20535 bp, 20 predicted proteins | sample 4281140metaG_FD_190536 | JGI IMG/M metagenome (GOLD analysis project Ga0256834, IMG submission 190536) | Hydrothermal vent microbial communities from East Pacific Rise, Pacific Ocean - 4281-140 | ecosystem: Environmental > Aquatic > Marine > Hydrothermal vents | place: Pacific Ocean: East...
TGCGGCACTTCTTGCACATCACCATAAAGCTCAGAAGTTGAAGCTTGATAAAAACGTGTTTTTCTCTCTAATCCTAAAATGCGAATTGCTTCTAACATTCTTAAAGTTCCAAGCGCATCTGAATTAGCGGTATATTCAGGCGTTTCAAAACTTACTTGAACATGGCTTTGTGCTGCTAGGTTATAAATTTCATCTGGCTGAACCTGCTGAATGATACGAATTAAATTGGTAGAATCTGTCATATCACCATAGTGCAAATGAAAACGCTGACCCTCTTCATGTGGATCTTGGTAGATATGCTCAATCCGACCTGTATTAAAAGAAGACGAGCGGCGTTTTATGCCATGAACGATATAACCCTTATCTAGTAAAAGTTGCGCCAAATAAGCTCCATCTTGCCCTGTTATACCTGTTATCAATGCTATTTTTGTCATGCTTTATTCTCTTCCAAATTCATCTTCTAATCTAATAATATCATCTTCCCCAAGGTAAGAGCCAGTTTGCACTTCGATAAGCTCTAACAATATCTTGCCAGGATTTGAAAGACGATGAATATCGCCTTGCGGAATATAAATGCTCTCATTTTCACGCAAAACCATTTTGTTTTCCCCCACCTGCACTTCTGCCGTTCCGCGCACCACAACCCAATGTTCTGAGCGATGATTATGTTTTTGTAATGATAGTCGTTTTCCGGGTTTAACAAATAATCGCTTTACCTGAAATCTCTCGCCATCAAGAACACAAGAATATCCGCCCCATGGTCGGTATGTTGTTTTGTGGGTTTGGGTAAGAGGCGATGTTTTAGGGTTTGCTTGAAGTTGCTTTACGATAGCACCAACATTTTGCGCATTTGAAAGTGTGCCAACAAAAATAGCATCTTCACTGGCAATCACGGCAATATCATCAAGACCATCAACCGATATATGTAGTTTTTCTGACATAATAAGCGAGTTTTTAGTATCACTCAGATTAATCTCTCCACGCAATAGGTTCTCATTCTCATCACGTTTGCCATTTTTCCAAACAGCGTCCCATGCCCCAAGGTCTGACCAGATAATAGGCGAAGGCACAACTGCTGCTAATTTTGTCTTTTCAAAAATGGCGTAATCAATAGAAATATTAGGAGAGCTAGCAAATTCTTTTGCATCAAGACGAATAAAATCAAGATCATTTTTTGATTTTTTTACTGAAGAACTAGCTGCTGCAAAAACCTCAGGAGCAAGTGTTTTACATTCATTCAAAAAAACTGACGTGGAAAACATAAACATTCCTGAATTCCAATAATAACTGCCGCTGGCCAACATTTCTTTTGCACTTGCCTCATCAGGCTTTTCTACAAATCTATTTACTAGGCAAGCACCCTTTGTGTCTGTTTTTCCAGCCTCAATATATCCAAAGCCAGTAGCAGGTTCATTTGGCGTAATGCCAAACGTCACCAACTTTCCTGATTGGGCAGAAATTTTAGCACTCTTAAGAGCGCTTTTATAAGCCTCGTCGACTAAAATATCATGATCTGATGCCAATATATGCACCAGTTGATTCTTATGCTCTTTCTCCTGTCGCCGTTGGTCGCTTTCGCTCCCGACCCCGACACTCCCGCCTTTTTTAGCTGCAACCAGACAGGCGGCAATAATCGCAGGTGCGGTATTACGCACGACTGGCTCAAGTAAAATTGCTGCCAAACCAACACCACATTCCAGCGCCTGCTCGGCGACTAAAAAGCGATAATCTTCATTAGTTATGACAATCGGTGCGCTATAGGTTTCTTTATCATCAAGTCGTAACAGAGTTTGTTGAAACAGGCTGAGATCACCAGTTAAGGGTAAAAACTGTTTGGGGCGTGAGGTGCGTGACATAGGCCAAAGCCGAGTGCCTTTACCCCCTGCCAGAATAATTGGAGTAATCAAAACATTATTATTCATTCAATAAACTCTTTTGATTCAAATATTCTTTTAGCCCCTTAGTGATTTCACTTAGCATATTATTAGTTGAACTTTTCTTTGTAGTTTCAACATAGATGCGCATTTCAGGGGCATTACCTGATTGGCGAAAATGCACAATAGATCCGTCAGAAAGGCTCATGCGCACACCATCAAGGTTATCAATTTTTTCTGGTTGTTTAATATGAATATGCACATCTGCTCTAGTTGAGCTGGAGGTCATTATGCTTGATAAAAAAACCTGCGCATTTTCATTAGAAATATTTTTGATTTTTTCAGCCTGCATGAAGCGTTCAGGGAAATCTTTTAATAAATCAGATATTGCAATTTTTCGTTTGGCTGCCTCTGCTAGCACGCAAATTAAAGGCAAAATAGCATCACGTGTTGGCAATTTAGAAATTGTGCCATTAGCCTGAGTTAAATCACTTGCCAGCAAAAACCCTCCTTTGGCTTCAAAACCAGCAATATTTTTACCACTCCCTTGCTCTTGCTCCATTGCAAAGACCGCATGGGGTGAGCCAATTTTAGTGCGAACAGTTTTCTCAAACCAGCCAGTTTTTTCTATGGCACTGGTAGAAGAAAGCGGCGTGACAACGATATTTATATCAAGTGATTTAGCGCAAATCGCCCCTATTACATCACCATTGATTTGATCGCCATTTTCATCGAGTAAAAGCGGTCTATCACCATCTCCATCTGTTGAAATAATTGCATCACGTTGATGTTTTTTTAATTGGGCTTTAGCTCGTGTAATATCTTCTTTATTTAAAGCCTCTCTATCAAGCGCAATAAACTCTTTTGAGTGGTTAAAAGGGAAACATGTCGCACCTAATTCTTGCATGATTTTTACTGTTAAATCTCGACCAACCGCCGAGTGTAAATCCACACCAATCTTTAGTCCTTTTAGTGCGTCTTTTGCAAAAGCTAGAGTAAAACGAGCAACATATTCTTTGGCTATTTCATCATTGACATTAGGTAGGGGTAAAAGGGGATCTTTTATACCCTTGTTCAAATGAAGAGCGGCTTTTTCTCTAATTGGCTCTTCATTAGATTTTAGCAATTCACCTTCACGTTTATAAAATTTTATACCATTATAATTTTCAGGAATATGAGAGCCAGTTATCATTATTGCTGGGCAATTTCTTTTTAAAGCATATAGAGCCAATGCAGGGGTAGGCACATTTCCACCATAGACAGCTTGCCAACCATTTGCGTTAATTGCTGAAATCACGCTGACAGCTATATGAGGACTTGAAGTGCGAAAATCTGCGCCAACATAAACGTTTTTTTCGCCATCACTAAGTAAATCTAAAAATGCATCAACATAGGCACTGATATTATCTAAATTAAAACAATCTGCATGCGCACGTAAACCTGAAGTTCCAAAATTAATTTCAGTATTTTTAGAACTCAACATTAAGTTTTGCCTTTTTACGCCCAAGCGTCAATAATATCAATATTAATATTAATATACTATACTCAACTAGATAGCCATAATGATTTATCAAAAAAATATCTAGCCCTAAAATATTGTACATCAGATTTTTATCACCTGTTATTTAATTAGCCTCCCTTCAGTCATTATTTTTACAATCACAATCTTCTTTCCATTCCATTTGCGCACCCTATGTGGCTTGGTATGAACTGGCAACAGTTTAACGGGCAAATTTTATGCAATTTTCCTAATTTATTAAAAATCCCGCAGCCAACCAATAATATCTACTCTAAATCTAGCGCATATGATGCCTCTTTCTTGTGTTTGGGCAGGACAAAACATAATGTTCATTTAGATGCTCCCCCTTATTAATGACTAAAACAAGTGGCTCGACACCTTTTTGTTTATCCCTGCATCAATTCGTAATATTATTTGCATTTTAATATGAGTGCAAAATAGAATATTGTACAGAAACCTCTTCAAAAATATATTGCCTTAATTAATAAGCCATTTAATAATATAAAAATAATAGCTAGTAAAAAGACATTGCATTTTTTAAATTTATTCCAACTATATTTATATGTTACTTAAATTTTAATGCTATATTTATTGACTTCCACCACATTATTAGTTTAGTAGGCAGTGATAAAATAAATTTTAAAATTATATAATATTAGCACGTGTTTACTATTTTTTGAAAAGGGTTTTTGATGAGTTTAATTCAGAAAAAAGCTGGTTTAATAAAGCAAATCAGGCAAAATGCCGCACGTTTTTCTTTTTTAAGATGGCTTCGTCATAATGCTTTTACTGTAAATATAGTAAGACCAATATTAAATAATAATAAGCTTCATAAGTGGTGGGCTAATGAATGGCCTGCGCCTCCACCTCATATTGAAAAAATGAATTTATTACTTTGTTTAGCCAACCAAATCAACGCAAAATGTTTTATTGAAACAGGGAGCTATATGGGTGATACCATTAGGCATATGAAAAACAGATTTGATAAGCTATACTCTTTAGAGCTTGCGGATTTTTTTGCTGCTCCTTTAATTAAAGAATTTAAAAACCACTCTAACGTTGAAATTATTGTAGGTGATAGTGCAAAAACGTTGCCTAAAATCATTGGCTTACTTAATCAACCAACGTTGTTTTGGCTTGATGCTCACTTTAGCGGTGGGGACACAGAAGGTGGAAGCTTTGTACCAACAACATCAGAAATTATTACAATTTCAGGTAATATGAAGGCTTCGCATATTATAGCAATCGATGATATGATCAATTTTAATGGAGAAAATGGATACCCAACAGTTAAAGAGCTTGAAGGACAACTTACAAGTCTTGGTTACCGTACAACTGTTTTTAGTAATATAATGCAGGCTGTAAAAATTATTTAATTTTCAAAACACTACCTATTCGTTATAATCATTTATTGGAGTCTAAACTTTGATATTAATTCTAAAAATAATATTAGTAAACATTGGTATTAACCCACTAAAAACAATTCAATTCGTTAGAGGGTTGCCCAGTTTCATTATAACAGCTTGGAAGTTTTTTAAGGCTAAAAAAAATGAAAAAATAATATTTTTTCCAATCTTAGGCGAGCAATTTGAAAAGTCTGGTAACTTAACAAAACATTATTTTTATATGGATCATTTAGTTGCTCAGCAAGTTATAAATAATGCGCCTAAAATGCACTACGATCTAGGTTCTAGAGTAGATGGCTTCGTATCACATATCGCCTTGCACACTATTGTGGAAATATTAGATGTAAGGCCTATTAATATTAATTTAGATAACATTGTGTCACGTGTGGGCATTGCTGAAGCATTGCCTTACGAAAATGAAAGCATTAGCTCTTTTTCTATGCTGCATGTGTTTGAGCATTTTGGCCTTGGAAGATACGGAGATCCATTTAATTTAAGTGCACATATTTCCGCATCAAAAGAAGTAACCCGTGTAATGAAACAAGATGGCATTTTCTATTTTGCTACTCCAGTAACTAAAGAAGATACAATTTGTTTTAACGCACATCGTATATTTAATCCCGATACAATTATCAATTTATTCAGTGAGTTTGAACTGATAAAGTCAATTTGCATTGATGATAATGAAAATATTCATCATGAAGATGCGGTAAGTAAAATGAAAGAACAAAAATATGGGTGCGGTATATTTATATTTAGAAAAATAAGTCGTTAAATAAATTCAATGATAACACCCCATATTTAGGGGCGATGGATTCAACGGGTCAGCGCAACATACGATAATAATCTAATAGCAAAGAAGGATTAAAACGTATGAATAAACCATCGATATTAAATATTGGGGGTATTACCGAATTAATTGAAGTGCAGGCGGGAACTTATTTTGGCGAAGGTGACATTGTGCGATTTGAAGATAAATATGAGCGTACATAATGGAGTTTATACAAAGAAAGAGCAAGCCTACGCATATGATATCCTTTTATTTGGAAAAACAAGAAATAGTTTTTGAACTCTTTAAGCTAACATGTTATTAAATGAAGATACTGTAGACTTTTATAGTTTAACTGTTAATATTTAAATTTGGTATTGTAAGATATCTATTTTTAGTTACCAAATATTTAATTATGACAAGATTTCTTAACTAACTTTTATTTTAGTGCAAGATTTATTTATGGGGTAGTGTTACTAAATGATTCAGCATAACTTTAATTTATTTAATAAGAAATTCGAGATTGATAAACTTAAAATAGTTAGTTCAAATTCTTGGATATGGTCATTACGACCGAAACAGCCTACATTAGGCTCCAGTATAGTTTCCTTAAAACGGAGTTCGCATAGTTTTTCTGATGTCACAAATGAAGAAATGGCCGATTTAGCTCACCTGATTAAACAACTAGAAAAAACTATGATGCTTGCTTTTGACTACGATGTTATGAACTATTTAATGTTAATGATGGTTGATAAACATGTTCATTATCACGTAATACCAAGGTATAAACAAACTCGGCAATTTATGGGTTTAGGATGGTTTGATAAAGGCTGGCCAACATTACCAAATCTATCTGATAATCAGCACAGTGATGAATTGAATATATTAGTAAAAATTCAACATGAACTAACACATATGCTGAATAATTAAATAAATAATTTTTGGGTCTACCACCTAACATTTAAAATGCTAGGAATGAACCATGTATGTTAAGGCATTGTAAATTACCAAAAAATAAGCAATTAGAGCTGATGAAATACTTTATTGGAGATATGGCAGCAAATTTAGAGGAATTCATCGCAATATGTCAATGAGCATATAATGCGTTAGGTGTTTCTGAATTTAAGTATTATAGAATTAATCATAGCAAGCTATTTGCTGATAAACAAAATCATATCGATGGCATTAAAAACTTTTGGAATCAGGCAAAAAGGCACATAAGAAAATTTAAAGTAGTACCCACAGAGAACTTTAATTTGTTCTTGAAAAAATGTTAGTAGGGGTTTAGTATAGGCACTCCAAAAAAGTTGCTTGATGACTTAAAAAGCTTTATTAGGTGTCAGCCTCCAAATTTTATTGCTTATTAAGAAAAATTACAGTTAAATTTAACCTTCTAATGTTTATAAATTTAATATTTCCTATGCAAGCGTATTTTTAGATAAGGGCAATCATATTCTTAGTTTTTTATTGTTTTTTCCATCAATAACCTTTAATCTTATTGTAGCTGAAATTTTCCCGTGGGCAATTTTATACACCATTTTTTATATGCGACGTATTGATAAAGTAACAATATTTTTATTACTTATATTTGTAGCTAACTCTTTATATTTCACAATTTCCCTAATTATTTCAGACAATGCTTTTAATTTTGATTTAGTAAGAAGTTTAGCTGCATATTTTAACATTATTCTAATTTTTACCTGTATTTTAAACTTACCGCAAAAACAAATTAAAAAACTAACCCAAATTGTACATATTATATTTTTTGTACTTTTGGGTATAGGAATTTTGCAATACTTGGCACTTTTAATAAATATGACTGATACTATTCAATTCTTAGTACCAAGAGCGCAGGGGGCAGCATTAGAAAGCATGGGTGGGCGCGGGGTTACCTTATTAGCTAGCGAACCAGCCAGAGCAGGTATAGAACTGGCTTTTCTATATTTATTTATTCGATTAAATAGAACTACGACTAAATGGAATGTTGTTTATGATATAGCAATATTAGGGTACATTGTTGTAATAATTAAAGCAGCATCAGCTGCACTGTTTATATTATTCATATTAATGTTATTGATAGCAAACCGGCCAAAGGATATATTTATTTGGATATTTGTTGCAATTATGGGTCTTTTCTTTTTTGATATTAAACTCTCAGGCAGGTTTATTACGTTAATTGCTTCATTAAGCGAATTTGATACAATAAAGGCGGCAATATTCTTTATTGCCAATGAATCTGGTCACCGCATATTAGCATTATACTCTTTTGTTAAAGCTGGGATTTTAATGCCAATTGGTTATGGCATTGGTAATTGGCAGGAAGCATCTATCATGGCCATCAAAAATTCTGGAATAAATTTTAGTGATTTCAGATATTTTCAAATTCGTGGGAACGGTGATGCAATTTCAGTAAGAGCGCCAGGTGTTATACCAAACCTTATGTTAGACGTTGGTATAATTGGCGTTGCGTTTTTTTGTTACTGGATATTTTATGTAACTAAAAAATTTAGGAAACATTGTACTCATAGCACAATAATTCTCATTATTTTATTTGTAAAAATAACGTTATTCGGTTCATTGGGGAACCCTGTCCCGTGGGTAATAACTGCTTTATTGCTTAGAGTACACTATCAAAGGGCTACAATGAACAAGGCAACGATCTCTAGTTTTAAGGAACAATCAAATAAGAAAGATGACAAGTGTCAGTAAATTTGCAAGATCTGCATAATATCATTCTAATGATTGCAAAAGATTTTGATGAATTTTGCATTGCCCATAATATTGAGTATTATATGATGGGGGGAACAGCATTAGGTGCGATAAGACATCAAGGCTTTATCCCTTGGGATGATGATTTTGATGTTTTTATGGATAGAAAAAATTATAAGAAATATTTACATGTTGCAAAGCATTTTCTTGATAAAAAAAAGTATTACCTGCAACTTGAAGATACAAAAGAATGGCCATTATTCTTTTCTAAACTACGGTTAAATGACACTCTTTATATCGAAAAGGAAGATATTTCTCGCGATATACACAAAGGGATTTTCATTGATATAATGTGCCTTAATAATACTTTTTCAAATAAATATTTACGGTATACTCAATATTTTTGCGCACGAATATTATCTGCTACCGCTTTGGCAAAAAGAGGTTATAATACAAAATCAAAGCGCAAGAAATTGGCTTTAATATTATCTTATATCACTAGATTTTACCCGATTAAGCTGCTACTATTAGGAGTGGTGCGAGGATTAAATTGTTGTAAGACAAAGTATATTGCACATTTTTTTGGAAGAGCTCCTTTTAATAACACATCATTTGAAAGGGCATATCTTTCACCTGCGCGTAGAGTAAAGTTTAATAATTTGGAGTTGCCAGTTCCTAAGAATGTTGAAAGTTATTTAACTACACGTTTTGGTACAAAATATATGGACATGCCTTCGAAAAAAATTAAGGATAAATACCCTATGCATGCATTAGAAGTGCAGCTGGGCTCTTGGAAAGCTAATAAGTAAATAGAATTAATTATGAAATTTTCTGCTCTTTTATGTTTATATATTGCTAATGATCCAGTTGAAGTTAGAGAGGCACTTAATAGTGCCATTACTAATCAAAACATGCCGCCAATGGAGTTGATTGTTGTATATGATGGTGTAGTTTCAGGTGAAATAAAAACCGTTATCCAGCAATTTAAAGATACTATTCCAACTAAAATATTAGAATTTAAAGAAAATAAGGGGCATGGTGCAGCGCGAGCGGCGGGTTTGCTTGCATGTAGCTACGAGTGGGTGGCAATTATTGATGCAGATGATATATCTCTACCAAATAGATTTGAAATATTAGTTAGAGAAATTAAAAAAAACCCACAATTAGCAGTCATTGGTGGTGGCCTTACAGAATTTTCTGACACAGAAGAAGGTCGCAAAACTGGGGTAAATAGACAATATCCAAACACTTATAATGATATTTGCAAATATATGCAAACACGCTCACCAATTGCTCAACCCACCTGTATGCTTAGGCGTGAAGCAATATTAGATGTTGGGAATTATTTAACCTGGTATAATAATGAAGATTACTATCTGTGGATTAGACTGGTTACAGCAGGATATAAGTTGCAAAATGTTCCAGAATCTTTACTTTTATTTAGAACGAGTCCAGATAGTTATTTAAGACGGGGTGGGTTTAAATATTGGTTAAATGAAGTGCGCTTACAATTATACAGCTTAAAACAAGGTACAACTAGTTTTTCTAAATTTTTATCTGGGGTATTAATACGGTTTGTTATCCAAGTTCTTATGCCAAATAGGTTAAGAGCATATATTTATAAATTATTTTTAAGGTAACTCAATGATTACATTAGTCGATTATAGAAAGGTACTTGATGTCTTTGCGAAAGACAATATCTTTTCTTGCTCAGTAGCTTCTTTAAATAAAAACAGTATAGTTAGTCAATTGTTTATTAAACATGATGTTGAAGCGAATATCAATCGTGCAGTCAGAATGGCAGAAGTTGAATATAAACTTGGACATGTAACAACTTATTATTTCCAAGGTGATTTTATTGAAACAAAGAGTGGCAAAAAAGCAATTAAAAAAATTGCATCATATGGTCATGAAATTGCTTACCATTATGATGTTTTAGATGCTAATAATGGTGATTATATTAAATCAACCGCACAATTTAAATATTATTTAGATAAATTCTCATCGCTAAGATACAGGATAAAAACCGTTTGCCCACATGGCAACCCAACAAAAAACAGAAATGGTTGGAATTCTAATAAAGACTTTTTCCGCAATAAAAAAATACGTAACTTATTTCCAAAAATTATTGATATTGTTGTAGACTTCCCTCAAATTTTTACCAAAGGTCTTTATATATCTGATGCAGCTTATAAACTTAGGATAATTACTGAAATTGCCAACAACGACCAATCAAATGATAGCGCTATGTTAGATGGTATTATTATTCAGTGGAAAGATTTAAACAAACTAGTCAAGGAGCAAAATGCCACTGTTTTAAGTATACATCCACATAGAATAATGAATAATAATTTTACTCTTATTCTACAGAAAATAATATTTAGAATTGCTAAAAAAAGTTATATAGTTTTACGCAAGATCCCATTCATTTCTACTATTGTAAGTAAGTTTTATAAACTTTCACGACTGATATAATCATGCAATCATTTGATTTTGATAGTAGTTTGTTTTTAAGTTTAGCAGCACTAGGGCTTGCTATGGCTATAATTGTTGAACACGTTCAGTTATTAGCAAAATATAATGGTGCACGTGCTGGTAAAGTTGCTAAAGGCTATACTATGGCAATGAAAATTTTATTGCTTAATCGCATTGGCACAGTTTTGTATTTCTTATTTATTGCCATTGCAGTAGACATGGGTAACACATCAGCTACAATTACTTACTATTTCATTTATGCTTTAGTAGCCGTTGCAGTCGCCAATATTTTAGTTACATTATGGTTCTTAAAGGGCAAGGGTCTATATGGGAGTTTGTTTAGACTAAAAGATATTTCTTTTTTGGCACTCTTAGCAGCTTTTATTGCTCCGCTATTTGGTTTATTAGGACTTACTATTCCAATACTTTTAAGTGCTGATAATCCAGAATTTAGACTAACATTAGCTAATACTGGCTTTTTATTCAATTCTATATTTTCTCTGATAAATATCTTCTTTGTAGAGAGTTATATTGCTAAGCTTATTGATGAAAATAACGAAAAGCTAAGCCGCTTTGTAGCTTTAGTTTTTATTGCAAGAGTATTGAGCGCATCGACTGTGGTTATTATATTATTGTTTTTAGTAGATACTTCTTTTAAATTTTAACTTATGAATAGGAGTGGAAATTATGAAAATTGGTTATACTACTGGTGTATTTGATATGTTCCATGTTGGGCATTTGCGTATTCTTAAACAAGCAAGAACATTATGTGATCATTTAATTGTTGGAGTTAGTTCTGATAGTTTAGTTGAAAAATACAAAAAAAAACTACCAATAATCCCATTAACTGATCGCATGGAAATCTTATCTAGCATTAAATATGTAGATAAAGTTATTGTGCAAGAGAGCCGAGATAAATATCAAGCATTTAAAGATATTGGTTATAATATAATGTTTGTAGGTGATGACTGGAAAGGAGACCCATTGTTTACAGAAATTGAAAGAAAATTAACTCTTGAAGGTGCTGAAGTTGTATATTTTCCATATTCAAAACATGTCTCGTCAACTCAATTAACTCAAGTACTACAAAGCATCGAAGATAGGGGTGAAGGTTTATGAACAAGAAGAATTCAGTTGCAATTTGTGTTTTGTCTTTCGATGGGGCAAGCGAGCTTTGGCAACCTTTTTTTGATCATTTCTTTCAAGCATGGGATAACTGTCCGTACAACGTATATCTGCTTACAAATTACATAGAATTTGGGCATTCTAAAGTTACCAGTGTACCTATCGGCGAAGATGTTGATTGGTCGAGTAATCTAAGAAAAGGTCTTAGCATTATATCAGAGGAAAGAATATTATTCATATTTGATGATTTTTTACTGCTAAAAATTGATACTTCAGCTGCTCAAAAACACATCTCACAATTTGTTAAAAATGATTGGCCGTATCTGACTCTCTATCCTAACAATCACCGAGTAAAGAATATAACACCTAATATCAGTAGGATTAGTGAAGATGGCGTATATCGCTGCACGTTAGTTTATGGATTGATCAAAAAGAATTTCTTAAAAAATCTGCTTGTTGATGGAGAGAGCGCTTGGGAATTTGAAATTAATGGTGGAAAAAGAACTAATCGCACCACACTACTATCCGTTGATAAAAAAATATTTACCCATCATCACCTTCTACGTAAAGGGGTATGGATGCGGCCTGGCTATTTAAGATTAAAAAAGATGAATTACCTTTTAGACACTTCAAGAAAAGTTGAAACATTTTTTGAATATTTAGCTCGAGAGACAAAGGAATTTATATTTAGACTATATCACCGCAATATGCCAAGAAAACTAATAGAAAAACTAGAGCGCCGCAGAAACTAATTTAGATAAGTTCAATATGATATATTAATCAAAGATAATTTATTAGTGTGAGAGATGTAAAACAATTATGCAATTAAACAATTCTATCTCATTTAATTTTTACAAACGAGTTTTTGATATATTTTTCTCTGGGGTAGGATTGATATTATTTGCTCCAGTTATTATTTTTACGTGGCTTATCGCCACCATTGAAACAAAGTCTAATGGATTTTTTATTCAAGAACGTGTTGGACGATTTGGGAATATTTTTCTTTTGATTAAAATAAAAACAATGATTCCATACTCTGGAATCACGACTAATGTAACTTCGTCTAGAGATATTCGAATTACTAGATCAGGGGCTTTTTTTAGAAAAACAAAAATTGATGAACTACCGCAACTGTGGAATATTTTAGTAGGCCATATGAGTTTTGTAGGACCAAGACCTGATGTAAAAGGTTACGCTGATCAATTGCAAGGTGATGATAGAATAGTGCTTTCTATTAGACCAGGAATAACAGGTCCTGCGTCTTTAAAATACAAACATGAAGAGGAGATTTTATCCTCTGCAACTAATCCTGAGTTATATAATGATACAATTATCTGGCCTGATAAAGTTAAAATAAATATAGACTATGTTTTAAACTATACCTTTAGAAAAGATATTGAATATATTATTAAAACAATTAAAGGATAGCATGATGAAGCCTCCCCCCCCATGGCCCAATTTTACACAAGAAGAGGCCGATGCGGTTTCTCGTGTTTTGTTATCTAATAAAGTAAATTATTGGACTGGGACTGAGGGACGTGAATTTGAGAAAGAATTTGCAGCTTTTGCAGAAACAAACCACGCCATTGCTTTGGCTAATGGAACACTGGCATTAGACCTTGCGCTTTATGGTCTTAAAATTGGATCACGCAACGACGGCTCTGAAAATGATGAGGTTATTGTCACACCGCGTAGCTTTATTGCCTCGGCTTCAGCAGTTATCAACGCAGGAGCAAAACCTATTTTTGCTGATGTTGATAGAGATAGTCAAAATATTACCCCAAAAACAGTCGCCCCTAATATAACTAAAAATACTCGTGCAATCCTTTGTGTGCATTTGGCTGGTTGTCCATGCGATATGAACGGTTTTAAGGATTTAATTGGCAATCAATCAATCAAATTAATTGAAGATTGCGCACAAGCGCATGGTGCAAAATATAATGGTTCTCCTGTTGGTGGGTTGGGAGATGTAGCTGCTTGGTCATTTTGTCAGGACAAAATAATGACTACAGGCGGTGAAGGAGGAATGGTAACTTGCAATGATGAAGACCTTTGGAAGAGAATGTGGGCATTTAAGGATCATGGGAAAAGTTGGGACGCAATATATAATAAAAAGCACTCTAAGGGGTTTCGCTGGTTACATGAAACTATCGGGACAAATTGGCGTTTAACAGAAATGCAATCAGCTATTGGACGTATCCAACTTAAAAGAATGCCCAAATGGCATGATGAAAGAGTTAAAAATGCTTTAGAGCTAACTAAGACTTTATCAGCATTTGCTGGCAAAGAAGGTTTTTTACGGTTACCCTCTCTAACCCCCCAAAACAATATTGAACACGCATATTATAAATATTATGCTTTTATTCGTCCTGAAAACCTACCAAATGGCATGATGCGTGATGATATTATTGATCATTTTAATGCGCAAGGATTACCATGTATGCAAGGAACATGTTCTGAAATATATTTAGAAAAAGCATTTGATGGTACTGGACTGCAACCCAAAAATCGCTTTGCAGTTGCAAAAGAACTTGGTGAAAACAGCTTAATGTTTTTAGTTCATCCGGGTGTTAAAAAAGTGCGAGTTACTCTGCCTGTTTAGTATTTTTATATTCAGGACTTCGCTAATTTCAACTTATTTTGCACAGCGCGAGTTATGCTAAGCATAAATACCAAAACTATACCTATAAAACCACCAGCAAAAATTGCTAAAATAATAATAAGCTTTCTTGGTGATGTTTTAGTTATAAAGTTCGTGCCAAGCTCAAGTGAGGAAGTAACTTTCACAAATTCTGGAGAAAATGAAGTTAGGTTCCCTTCGCTTAAGAATGGCAAATATGTAGAATTAGCAATTTCATTTTCAAGTTCAAGTAATTTCCTATTGAGGTCTGCGAGTTCGTATGAAAAAATCAACTTCTCGCTTCTATTCTCTAATGTCCCCATTTTAATTTTCAAATCTCGAAGCTCTTTAGAAAATATTTCAAGATCAGTGCGATTCTCAATAAAATCTAATTCCTCTTCGAGTGCGATATAACCTCGCATAAAGAGAGGCATTTCAGCCGTTTCAATATAATTATATAGGTTAACCCTATCAGTCGATGACGCTCGGATTTGCCCTGGTTTTTCTATATTTAATTTACGGGCTATTGCAATTTGATTTTTTAATTTTGCTGCTCTTGCTTGTATATCCGCTTCAGCTATAGCCTGAACTTCCGCAATTTTTTCATTTGTTTTTGCTACATCAGCACTTAATTGAGTTTGATAGGAGTTAATTACAACTAGTTTTTCTAGATTAACTCTGTCTATTTCCTGTTGAATAGCACTCTTATATTGATCGCTTTTCACCTGAATATATTCTATCAGATCAATTGTTGAGGCTTTTTGAATATGCATAAGGAAAGCAACAATAAAATCTTTTAATTCAGAGCTCGATAGAGTTGCGCTGGCGAAAGTAAGTCTTGCACTTTCAACTGAAACATTGGTGCTTTTTGTAATGTTATAGCTAAAAGCAATATCCTTGTTTTCTTTTGGCTCATTTGAGTTGGGTTTATCAAATTGAGAATTTATATATTCATTGATAAATTGCTCAATAAACTGACCATTGTTAAATTGACTGGTGTAAAAAGAAGTAGCAGTCTCATCATCTAACTCTACGTCAGGTAGATTTGAAACCCCTCCCAACCAAGTAGCCTCTTGCTGAGTAAGCGCTTGCAAGTCAATATTTGCCTGTATTTGTGTTGGAGATATTAAATAATAACCAACACCAATAATAGTTGCAAAAATAGTGCTGGCTATAATAACCCATTTCCCCTGCCAAATGTTCACTATTAAATCAATCAAGTTGATCTCATCTTCTTGCACAAATTTTTGTGATTCATTATTTACACTCGTCATAAAAAGTCCGATCAATCATGTTGGTTAGTTACGTTTTAGCAATCACTCAATATCAGCAAAAATACTGGTAATCAAGGAAATTGATACGTTAAAAGATTACACCATTTTTTATAACAGTGCCTTCCATATTATATGCTATTCACTTAGTTAATTATTTTGGAATGCTCTTAATCGAAACAACACGACCATCTTTAGTGCTAGGTTTATCTTCATTTTCAATCAAACTAAATAATATTTGCCTTGCGCTTATTTTATCTTCATCATTTTTTGCTTTTTCTAACGCTTGCAATTTAGGAATAATATCACTCCTGATACACACTTTATTCCCAGCTTTTAATATTTTTGGCTGCTTAGTCGCTTGAACATTTTGTGGATCATAAAAAAGTTCCTCATGCGTCTTTTCACCCGGACGGCGACCAATAATTTCTATTGCAATATCCCCATCTGGGTTATTCCCATCACGCACGCTTTGTCCTGACAATCTAATCATATTTTCAGCCAGATCACGAATAAGAACAGGCTCACCCATCTCAAGCAGAAAAATATCACCCCCCTCAGCCATAGCGCCAGATTGTACAATAAGTTCTGCTGCTTCATGAATAGACATGAAATATCTGGTCATCACCTCATTGGTCACAGTTACTGGTCCACCAGCGGCAATTTGTTCTTTAAAAAGTGGCACAACTGAGCCGTTTGACCCTAGCACATTGCCAAAACGCACTGCACAAAATTTCTGATTTTTACCCTTTGCTTTTGCTTTATTAGCGCAATCACGCACAATCAACTCAGCCCAGCGTTTTGTTGCCCCCATAACATTTGTTGGGCGCACCGCCTTATCTGTCGAAATTAGCACAAAATTCTCCACCCCGATTTCAAGAGATGCTTTTGCTATGGTTTCTGTGCCAAACACATTATTTCGAATTCCTTCAAGCACATTAGCTTCAACTAAAGGCACATGCTTATGGGCTGCTGCATGAAATACCACTTGCACACTTTCTTGCCTAAGAGTTCTGGCAACTAACTGTTCATCTGTGACAGAACCCAAAATCGGGATAATTGGCAAGTTAGTTCTCTTTTTCAAAACTCTTTCAATCTGATAAAGCGCAAATTCATTAGCTTCAAATAAAACCAATTTACGTGGCTTCCATTTTACTATCAAACGACATAATTCAGATCCGATTGATCCACCAGCCCCACTAACAACTATTGATTTGCCTTCTATCATCTGTTGCAAAAGTTTAGTGTCTGCTGGCACTGATGAACGACCTAATACATCATCAATGTCAATTTCCCGAACTTGCGATATTAAATATTTACCAGAAGCCAAATCTGCCAAAGCAGGAAGCGAGCGAATTTTTATATTATGCTTTGAAAGTTCAGCAAAAATATCCTGTCGCTGACTTGAAGCAATAGATGGCATGGAGAGAATTACCTCTTTTACCCCTATGTTGTTTATTAAATATTCTAATTTACTTGGATCATACACTCTAACCCCAGCCACCTCACTCCCCTGCAATGACTTATCATCATCAAGAAAGCCAGCAACATATTTAGAGCCCTCTCGTTGCAATGCGCTCGCTAATTGAGAGCCCGCGCTACCTGCACCATAAATAACAATCTGGCTGTAATATTTGCGACTATTTGATGAACGCAAAAGAAATTTCATGCCAAAGCGCGAGCCGCCGATAATGATAATTGCCAAAATAGCGTAGATTAGCGGCACCGATCTTGGGAAAACGCCCATTCTAGAAATCTCCAGAATAAACAGTACGCCAACCCATAAAAGAGTAGCAATTACGATGGCATTAATAATTGTCCAAAGTGCTTTTTCTGGTAAATAGCGTATGACAGAGCGATAAAGACCAAACCTAATAAATATAGGGATTGCTGTAAGAGGCGCTGCAACAATAACCAACAATTGCAATAAATCTGGTCTAAATATTTCATTTAAGCGAAACGAATAGGCTGCCCATACCGCAAAAGATAAAGCCACAAAATCAAAGGCAAGCAAAATCCCCCTTTTAATTGGTCGGGGCAGGTTAAGTATAGATTTACGCATTAAATTGAACATACCATACTCTAAAGGCATAAGATATTTATGTGAAGTATAAAATTTATAACGCAGCAGAAATTTTCTCTCCACTCAACATATTGTAGAATATTACTCGGTCTCAGCCTTATTGCACTAGCAGATGACTGGATGAATCCATCGTGTTAAAAATTACAATTTTCTTGACATAATGAACTTAGGAGGTTTTTGAACACCACTATTTTCGATGGGGCTGCCTATTTCTACTATACATTCTGCTATACAAAGTGCTAAACATGAATTTTCTAACCATTTGAAATATAACAATTAAATCGCTTAGAAAGTTAAAATAAGCGGTCTGTCTCTCCGCTAGCTTTCTTGCTAACCCATTGATTTCACTGAGAAATTCACGACGTTACTGTAAAATATCCCTACTCCGCCATTATTGGATCGTATTACGCATCACTGCTCAATTATTGAAACAGCAAATAACTCCTACCGCTTCTCACAAAGCAAAAGACAAAAGGGGGAAATAATTTAATTCATTACTAAAGGCCAACTGACGATCCTGCTTGTGAAAAACCGCTCGGCAGTTCGCCTTATTCTTCAAACCAGGCGGGTCAGTTTTAAACGCCAATACTGGGTCATTTTTAAATGCTCATTGACAGGGATACGCCAAGGTATTTTAAATATGTCATTGGAGTTTTACTACGCCGCCTGCGCCTAGAATAGGCTTTTGGTAATAATCGGCACAGATAATCTTTTTGCTCACGTCGATAATAAATATATCGACATATTGACTCGTGGCTAATCACAGGCGCACCATGTAAAAGCGCCAGCCCTGCCTGATATTTGTTTAGGAAACCAACCCACTCGCCGCGCAGGCGCTGGCGCTGGCGCAGCGGGTCGCAAGGTGTTTCCTTACTTTAGCAAGCAGGCTTGGCTGGCGCACAAGTTTGAAGCGTGATTTATCAACTTGTTGACGGCGTGTTGTTAGTTTTTGCACACAATTACCTTAGCAATGTTGCACTTCAAACGTGAACTCACAAAGTAGTCTGCTAGGTAATATTTTCAAGATGCATCAAAATTGAGTATTGGACATAAGATAGCTCTGCTATCTTTTAGTACAACTAATCACTTTATTCATTATTGATCATTCCAGTTTTTCATTATCCAAACAATTCTTGCATATCTCTCGCACTATGCAATACACGCACGGTATAAATTTCTGCGCTTGTTGGAATATAAAACAACAGGTAATTCTTAAAATCATTGATCGGTATCATGCGCATGTCTTTTAAGCGCATTGAATCATAATCTCGTTGCACGCCCATTTTAGGCATATCAAGCAATTTCTTTTCTGTTATTTCCACTGCGTCCAAAAACCGCTCGCCTGTTTGCACAGTATTTTGTTCACCAAAATATTGTGCGATATCAAGCATGTCTTCAACCGCAATAGGGCTTCGTGTAATTTTGCTTAGTGCCATATATGTGGGTCTTTATGCTTGGTTTTGTAGACGTTGTCGTAAACGGTTTTTCAAATCATTAAGGTGCGCTGGTGTAACTTCTATTGGTTCACCAGAATCTAACCCCTCCAATAATAAAAGCTCAAGCCGCTCCTGTGCCGTTTTCTTTTGATCTGCTCTAATGAGCGTTTGGATATATGCACTTGTTGTAGCGTATTGCTCATTTTCTACCCGTGTTTGCACAAAATTACTCATGCCCTCAGGTAAAGATATATTCATTGTTTTTGTCATGGCATTCTCTCTTTCACCAATAATCTATATTCTATATATCACAATTAACAATTATTGGCAATAACTGTTAAATTATAGAAACCATTTCAGCTGGTTACTGAAAAGAAATTTCTATAAAATTCATATAGCGGAGGATTGTTGATATTTATATGTAATTTAGCAATCCACCAACGATAGATAGAGCGCAAATATGCTCATGCTTTGGTTTCAGGTGTAGTTAAGGTTGCTAGTAATTCTAAAACGCTGAGATTGCAATATTATTCTATTCCCCCAATTTGGGAGGTGTGAGTTCACGTTTGAAGTGCAACACTGCTAAGGTAATTGTGCGATGGGACATTTATATGGCCAGCTCAGCCAAAACGAGCGACTTAGGATTTATCATTATAAGCGTAACGATTATTCGCTTCGACAAATTGGTGAGTGTTTGGGGCGATCTGCTAGCACTATTGGGCGTGAGATTACTCGTAACTCCAAAAAGAACAACTGCTGGAATGGTAAATATTGCCCGTTCGCGCTCAATCACTAGCACGCCACCGTCGACAGATTGATAAATCACGCTTTAAGCTAGTACGCCAGCCAGCCCTACTTGCTATAGTTAGGAAACACCTTGCGACCCGCTGCGCCAGCGCCTGCGCGGCGAGTGGGTTGGTCTCCTAAGCAAATATCAGGCAGGCTGGCGCTAGAACATGGTGCGCCTGTGATTAGCCATGAGTCAATCTATCGATATATTTATTATCGTCGTGAGCAAAAAGATTACTTATGTCGCTTGTTACCAAAGGCTCATTCTCGACGTAGACGGCGAAGTAAAAGTGAGCCGCGCCCATTTTTAGGACCATTCGGTTCTAGAAATTTCTGAGGTTATGCTCATAACACAATTCTTGTCTCTGAGCAATTTATTAGCGATATCGGCGCTTTATTGCCAATGGCACTATGTGGTCGAACATTGTTGTAGTCTCTACGCCAATCTTCTAGTTTTTC
>Ga0256834_1000931_pt1 | contig 20520 bp, 15 predicted proteins | sample 4281140metaG_FD_190536 | JGI IMG/M metagenome (GOLD analysis project Ga0256834, IMG submission 190536) | Hydrothermal vent microbial communities from East Pacific Rise, Pacific Ocean - 4281-140 | ecosystem: Environmental > Aquatic > Marine > Hydrothermal vents | place: Pacific Ocean: East...
CAAGAAAAATATCAAGTAAAATATTTTTCTTTTTTAATTTTTCTATAAAATTAGGTGAATATTCTCAGAATTTATTAGCTCCTAAACTTTCTAAAGTATTACTTGCAAAAAATTTGATTATTCTGTATCATTTTTCTGAAGCTGAAATAATTATATCATCATAAAAATTTTTTATTCAGTCTACTCATTCAAAAAAAATAATATTTGGTTTTCCAGAAAAATTTTGTTTTTCTAATTCTTCAAGCTCTTTTTGTAAAATATTTAAATTATTTTTTTTATTTTCTATTTCTTCTATTTCAGCTTTTAATTTATGTTCCAGAATTTTTTTATCTGCAATAAAAAATAGTTTTGTTCCATCTTTTGTAATCTCAGAAATAAAGCCAGATCTTAACATTTTTTGCAAAGATTTATAAGTATTTGTTCTTTCATCTCAAATACTTCTAGCAATAGTTGAAGCAGGTTTTTTCCCATATTGATAAAGAAAAATAAAAATTCTTGCTTCTTTTTTTGTAAGTCAAAAACTTTCTAAAATGTTTGTGATATTATTATTCATTTTTATAGTTGTGAATATAGTAGTCACAGGAAGTATACAATTAAAATTGCATTTTGTCAAGTTTTTAATAATATGTTTTGTGTAAATAATAAATATATGTTAGAATATTTTTAATATTTAAAAAAAAATTATGCAAAAAAATTGTAAAAAATGCTTGGAAAATTTTGAAATAACTAATGAGGATTTAGAATTCTATAAAAAAATTTCTCCAAAATTTGATGGAAAAGTTTTTGAAATTCCTAGTCCAACACTTTGTCCAGAATGTAGACAACAAAGAAGATTATCTTTTAGAAATGAAAGAAATCTTTATAAAAGAAAATGTGATGCAACTTGAGAAAGTATTGTTTCAATTTATAGTCCTGATAAAGAATTAAAAATATATAGTTCTGATTTTTGGTGGAGTGATAAATGGGATGCACTAGATTATTGAATAGAGTTTGATTTTTCTAAAACTTTTTTTGAACAGTTTAAAAATTTACAATTAGAGGTTCCAAGAATATCACTTTTTAGTCAAAGAACAATTGATTCTCAATATACTAATCAATCTTATGATAATAAAGAATGTTATATGAGTTATGCAATATGAAATTGTGATAGAGTTTTCTATTCAAATTCAACAACATTTACTAATGTTAGTATAGATGTTTCATATACTAAAAATTCTGAAAAATTATATGAATGTAATGATTGTAATAATTGTTTTAATTCTAAATTTTCATCTTATTCTAATAATATTAGAAATAGTATTTTTTGTTTAAATTGTGATAATTGTTCTTATTGTATTTGATGTGTAGGATTAAATAATAAAGATTATTGTATTTTTAATAAACAGTATAGTAAAGATGAATATCAAGAATATTTAAATACTAATAATATAAAAACAATTAAAAATGAATTTGATAATTTTAAATCATCTAAAAAATATATAAACTTAAAAAACATCTGATCAGATAATGTCAGTTGATCAAATATTAATAATTCTAGTAATTCATATAATTGTTTTGATGTATATAATTTAGAAAATTGTTCTTATTCTAGTTGGATTTTTGATTCAAAAGAATGCTTTGATTGTTATTGAATGTGAAATGCTAATTTTATATATGAGTGAATATCTGTTGAAAATATTAATAAATCTTTATTTAATACTATTGTTAGTGATAGTGATAATATTTTGTATTGAGATTTAAATTTTAATTCCTCAAATCTTTTCTGATGTATCTGACTAAAAAACAAACAATACTGTATTTTCAACAAACAATACACAAAAGAAGAATATAATAAACTTGTTCCCAAAATAATAGAAAAAATGAAAACTGATTGAGAATGGTGAGAATTTTTTCCTGCAAATTTAAGTCCATTTTGATATAATGAAACAGTAGCAAAAGAATATTTTCCTTTAGAAAAAGAAAAGATTTTAGAACAAAATTTTAATTATTCAGAATATGAAGCACCATTTCCAAAAGTTGAAAAAATAATTCAAGCCAAGAAATTACCTGAAAATATTTTAGATATTCCAGATGATATTTTAAATTGGGCAATTGAATGTGAAATTAGTAAAAAACCATTTAGAATAATTTCTCAAGAATTAGAATTTTATAGAAAACATAATTTACCTATTCCACACAAACATCCAGATGTGAGACATTCTGAAAGAATGAAACTAAGAAATCCAAGAAAATTATTTGATAGAAAGTGTGATAAATGTTGAGCCCATATAAAGAGTACTTATAGTCCTAATAGAGAAGAAATAGTTTATTGTGAAAAATGTTATAAGAAAGAGGTTTATTAATTTAATAAAAAAAATATGAATAAAAATTGTAAAAAATGCTCAAAAAATTTTGAAATCACAAATTCTGATTTAGAATTTTATAAAAAAGTTTCTCCAAAATTTGGTGAAAAAGTTTTTGAAATTCCAGTTCCAACTTTATGTCCAGATTGTAGACAACAAAGAAGAATTTCTTTTAGAAATTTTTATAAATTATACAAAAATAAATGTAGTGCAACTTGAGAAAATATGATTTCAATGTATTCTCCTGATAAAAATTTTACTGTTTATCATCAAGATTTTTGGTGGTCTGATAAATGGAGTGGTTTTGATTATGGAAAAAGTTTTGATTTCAGTAAAAGTTTTTTTGGTCAATTTGAAGAATTTTTTAAAAAAGTTCCAAAAATTAATTTAATAAATTTTGAAAGTGAAAATATAGAATATTCAAATTTTTCAAAAGCTTCAAAAAATTGTTATTTAGTTTCAGGAAATATTTCAAATGAAGATTGTATGTATGGTCATATTGTTTGGAAATCAAAAGATATTGTTGATGGACTTTATGTTTATGAATCAGAAAATTGTTATGAATGTACAGATTGTGTTAAATGATATAATTTAAGAAATTGTAGAAATTCTAGCAATTGTAAAAATTCTGAAAAATTAATTGATTGTGAAAATTGTGAATTTTGTTTTTGATGTGTTTGATTAAAAAATAAAAATTACTACATTTTTAATGAAAAAATTTGAAAAGAAAAATATGAAACTTTTTTAGAAAAAGCTAAAAAAATAGAAAATATAGAAGAAAAAATAAACAATTTAAGTAAAAATCATATTGTAAAAAATATAAATTGAATAAATAATCAAAATGTGACTTGAGATTATATTTATAATTCAAAAAATATTAAAACTGGTTTTGATTTAAAAAATTGTGAAGATTCAAAATATTTATATACAACAGAAAGTTTTGTTACTTGTTATGATTGTTCTTATTCTCCAGCCAAAACAGAACTTTCTTATGAATCAATTTTTTTGCATTGATACAATATTTTATTTTCACATAATATATTAAATGGTACAAAAATTTATTATAGTTTTGATTGTTATAATTCAGAAAATCTTTTTGCTTGTTCTTGATTAAAAAATGCTAGTTACTGTATCTTTAATAAACAATATACTAAGCAAGAATATGAAAAATTAGTTCCAAAAATAATAGAAAAAATGAAAACTGATTGAGAATGGTGAGAATTTTTTCCTGCAAATTTGAGTCCATTTTGATATAATGAAACAGTAGCTGGGGAATATTTTCCATTAAATAAAGAAGAAATAATTAATCAAAATTTTAATTATTCAGAATATGAAGCACCTTTTACAAAGGTAGAAAAAATAATTTCTGCAAGTAAATTACCTGAAAATATTTTAGATATTCCTGATGATATTTTAAATTGGGCAATTGAATGTGAAATTAGTAAAAAACCTTTTAGAATTATTAAGCAAGAACTTGATTTTTATAGAAAACATAATTTACCTATTCCACACAAACATCCAGATGTGAGACATTCAGAAAGAATGAAACTAAGAAATCCTAGAAAATTATTTGATAGAAAATGTGATAAATGTAAAAATGAAATAAAAAGTACTTATCAGGAAGATAGAGAAGAAATTGTTTATTGTGAAAGTTGTTATGAGAAGGAGGTTTATTAATTTAATAATAAAAAATATGCAAAAAAATTGTAAAAAATGTAACTTAAATTTTGAAATAACTAATTCTGATTTAGAATTTTATAAAAAAATATCACCAAAATTTTGAGATAAAGTTTTTGAAATTTCTACTCCAACTTTGTGTCCAGAATGCAGACAACAAAGAAGATTGGTTTTTAGAAATGAAAGAAAACTTTATAAAAGAAAATGTGATGCTACTGGTGAAAGTATTATTTCAATGTATTCACCAGATAAGAATTTTAAAGTATATAATTCTGATTTTTGGTGGAGTGATAAATGGAATCCTCTAGATTATGGGAAAGATTTTGATTTTGGGAAAAGTTTTTTTGAACAGTTTAGGGAATTAATAAGTGATGTACCTAAAATGTCGGTTGTTGTTCTTTGAAATGATAATTCTCCTTATGTTAATTATGTAGGCAATAGTAATAATATTTATATGTCTTGAGATGTTCTTGATTCTGAAAATCTTTATTATTCTAATATGATAAAAAAAGTAAAAAATGGATTAGATTTATATGATATTCAAGATTCTGAAGAATGTTATGAGTCAATGTATTCTCAAAGGCTATATAATTGTAAATATGTTAATTGGTCTGCTGATTGTAAAAATAGTTCTTATTTATTCAGATGTTATAATCTAGATAATTGTTTGTTTTGTTTTTGATTAAGTAATAAAAAAAATCATATTTTTAATATACCTTATACAAAAGAAAAATATATAGAAATAAAAAATAGGATTGTTCTTTGAGAATCTAATGATTTAGTAAAAAAGTATTTTGAAAAAATAAAAAGTATTCCTAAACAATTTTGTCATTTAAGAAATGTAGAAAATTCATCTTGAGATATATTAAAAAATGTAAAAAATTCTCAAAATTGTTATCAATCAATAGAATTGAATAATTGTAAAAATGTACTCATTTGATTTAATATGAATGATTGTATGGATACTTCAATTCATAACCCAAATTGTTTTTTAGATTATGAGGCAATTAGTTGAGGAGAATTAAAAAATGCTATAGTAAATAATTTTTGTTGATACTGTAATAATATATATTATTCATTTGAATGTCTATATTCAAATAATTTATTTTGATGTACCTGACTAAAAAATAAACAATATTGTATTTTTAACAAACAATACACAAAAGAAGAATATAATAAATTAGTTCCAAAAATTATAGAAAAAATGAAAATTGACTGAGAATGGTGAGAATTTTTTCCTGCAAGTTTAAGTCCATTTTGATATAATGAAACAGTAGCTGGGGAATATTTTCCACTAAATAAAGAAGAAATAATTAATCAAAATTTCAATTATTCAGAATATGAAGCACCATTTCCAAAAGTAGAAAAAATAATTCCAGCAAACAAATTACCAGAAAATATTTCTGATATTCCTGATGATATTTTAAATTGGGCAATTGAATGTGAAATTAGTAAAAAACCTTTTAGAATAATTAAACCAGAATTAGAATTTTATAGAAAACATAATTTACCTATTCCACACAAACATCCAGATGTGAGACATTTTGAAAGAATGAAACTAAGAAATCCAAGAAAATTATTTGATAGAAAATGTGATAAATGTGGAGTTGAGATGAAAAGTACTTATAGTGCTGATAGAGATGAAATTGTTTATTGTGAGGGGTGTTATGAAAAAGAGGTTTATTAATTTTTTAAAAAAATAAATGAAAAAAATAGTCCCTCTCTCTAACTCTCTCCCAAAGGGAGAAAGGATAGCTACAGTTAAAATTTGTAAAAAATGCTCAGAAAATTTTGAAATAACAAATTCTGATTTAGAATTTTATAAAAAAATTTCTCCAAAATTTTCTGGTAAAATTTTTGAAATTCCAGCTCCTACTCTTTGTCCAGAATGTAGACAACAAAGAAGACTTGCTTTTAGAAATGAAAGAAATTTATATAGAAGAAAATGTGATGCAACTGGAGAAAATATTATTTCTGTTTATTCTCCTGACAAAAAATATAAAGTTTATGAACAAAATTTTTGGTGGAGTGATAAATGGAATCCTCTAGATTATGGAAAAGATTTTGATTCCAGTAAAAGTTTTTTTGAACAATTTTGAGATTTATTAAAAGAAGTTCCAAAAGCTTGAATTATAAATAAAAATTCAATAAATTCTGAATATACAAATATTTGTGCAAATAATAAAGATAGTTATTTATTAATTGAAAGTAGTGATAATGAAAGTTGTTTTTATTCTTATTGGATTCAAAATTCTAAAAATTGTATAGATTGTAGTTTTTCTTCAAAATGTGAAAATTGTTATAATATAGATAATTGTTTTAATTGTTATAAATTATTTAATTCAAAAGATTGTAATCAATGCAATTTTTCTGATTATTTACAAAATTGTATTAATTGTGAATTTTGTTTTGACTGTCAGAATTTAGACTGAAAAAAATATTTTATAAAAAATATAGAATATTCTAAGAAAGATTATTTTGAAGAAATAAAAAAAATAAATTCTGAAAAAATAATTTTAAATAATAAATCAAACCAAATAAAAAATTCTCCAAAATGTTCTTGAAATTATATTTTAAATTCAAATAATTGTGAAAAGTGTTTTCATACTCAAGATTCTAGTGATTGTAAAAATTCAAATCATATATGGAGAAATGCAAAAAATATTTTTGATTGTGATACTGTTTGAATGAATTCAGAGCTAATTTATGAAAGTATAAATGTGGCAATTGATAGTTTTAAAAATTTATTTTGCAATAGATGTTGGACTGTAAATAATAGTTTTTATTCAGATAATTGTGATAATTCTTCAAATCTTTTTTGATGTGTTTGATTAAAAAATAAAAAATATTGTATTTTAAATAAACAATATTCTAAGCAAGAATATGAAAAATTAGTTCCAAAAATTATAGAAAAAATGTGAACTGATGAAGAATGGTGAGAATTTTTTCCTGCAAATTTAAGTCCTTTTTGATATAATGAAACAGTAGCAAAAGAATATTTTCCACTTTCTAAAGAAGAAATTTTAGAACAAAATTTTAATTATTCAGAATATGAGTCACCTTCTCCAAAAGTAGAAAAAATAATTTCTGCAAGTAAATTACCTGAAAATATTTTAGATATTCCTGATGATATTTTAAATTGGGCTATTGAATGTGAAACTAGTAAAAAACCATTTAGAATAATCAAACCAGAACTTGAATTTTATAGAAAACATAATTTAGAAATTCCTAAAAAGCATCCTGATGTAAGACATTTTGAAAGAATGAAATTTAGAAAAATTTAGAAAATTTTCTAAGCTTTTTTTAAATTTTTTAACTACAAATAAAACTAGTAGCTCAAAGCCATGCTAAATCAAAAATGGCTTTTTGTGTTTTATAAAGGCTTTTATTTTCAATAATTACTCAAACAGGATTTTGTTTAGTTGTATTTATAATTGCAATATTATTTTCAAAAATTGTGATTTCAGATTCAAAGAAAAATTCATTTGATGAAATTAAAAAAACTTCAAGTAAATTATTATTAAATTCTTTTGGAAAAAAGTTTAATACAAAATTATCAGATTTTTCATCTCTTGGTGAAATAAATCTAGTTTTAATGTTATTTTTTAATCTTGATTTAAAATGATTTTGTAAAAAAGTTTTGTCTTCAAAAAAATCTGTAAGTTTTGAAAAATTAGAAAAACTAACTATTTCTGTGTCTTTCAAAGTTTCTAATTTTGTAAAAATATTTTTTATTCAATCAGATCATTCAAAAAATGAAATATTAGGTTTATTTGGTGTATTTGAAGAAATATTCATTAAATCAGGCATAATATTTTTTATCAAATTAAGCCTTTGCTTTTCTTTATTTAAAAAAATTTGAGGATTTTCAGCTGAAAAAATATTTGTTCAGCTTTTTTTTGAACTTATTAAATATGATTTTTTTACTAATTTATCAACATGATGGTAACAATTTACTCTTCCTATTTTTGTAATTCTTGAAATACTAGAAATAGCTAAATTTCCAAATTCTAAAAGACAAAGATAAATTTTTATCTCCTCTTTTTTAAGTCCTAAAAACTCTAATGATTTTTCTAAATTTTGTTTCATATTATATTAATTTTATTATTTTTGAAAAGTCTCAAGTACTTGTAGTATATTTCATTGTTTCTGAAAAATTTTTTCTTGATATTGATGAAAAATCTGATAAATTCATATTTTGTTGTAATAAAAATAATTCTCATATTAATCTTGCAGTTCTTCAATTATAATCAAAAAAGGGATGAATCCATAAAAATTTCCACATAATATATGCAAGAAATTCTTTTTTTTCTTCCACAGTTTTTATATTTTTTAATCTAATTTTTATATCTTCATCTAATGCTTTCATTTCTATAGGAACTTTGAAAAATTCAATAGGTATAAAATCTCATAATTGAACTTGGTGTAATCTATATTTTCAAGAATTTTCAAATAAATTATTTCATAATAAATTATGTAATAAACAAAAAGTTTCAACATTAAAATTCATATTTTTAAAATTTCTAAAAATATATGATTTTACTTGTATTAAATTATCAAAAATAATTCATTCAATTTCTTTAATTTCAAGTATTCCTAACTTTGTTTCTTTAAAACTTGGTTCAGTTTTTGACATATTTTAGATATTTTTATATTTTAAACCTTTATAAACTCATTGTTTTATTAAACTTTCTAATGTAAGTCTATATCTATTATAAAGCTCTTTTTCATTATAAACAGCTTCATTTTCCATATCCATATTATTATATGCAGACTTTAAAAAGTATTTAATAAATTTTTCTTTTTCAGACATATTTAAGTAATTAATAATATATTATATTTTAAAGTAATGTGTTGTAAATATTTTTCTACAGTAATTATATCATACTTCTAAACTAATGCAAGCCAAAATAGTATTTTTTGTAAATTACATATTTTATAAATGTAAAAAATATATTATAATACTTGTAGTTACTTTATATTTTAAATAAATACAATTATGTCTGGAGTAGAAAAATTAGATGATTGAGTAAAAGTATAAAAATTAAATAAATGAGACACATGAGTTTGTATAAAACATTGTTCTCCTGATACTAAACCAAAAGTTGAACAAATAATAAAACAAAGTGAAATAGTAGATATGATGGAAAGACCTTCTACAAAAGAAGAAGAATCTTATGTCTGAAAGGATTATGATGAAGCTTTAGCCAAATTTATGATGTAATAAATTATATTTATTTCATTTTTGAATATTTGTTTTATCTATATTTATATGTTAAAATAAATAAGATAATAAATAAATTCAAAAAAATATGAAAAAAATATGTAAAATTTCAAAAAAAGAATTTGAAATTACAAAAAAAGATTTAGAATTTTATGAAAAAATGTGAGTTCCTACTCCAACTTTGTGTCCTGAAGAAAGACAAAAAAGAAGATTGGTTTGGCAAAATATGAGTTCACTTTATTATAGAGAATGTAGTGCTACATGAAAGAAAATTATTTCTAACTATAGTAATGATAAAAAATTTCCTGTATATGAAAAAGAATATTGGTTTTCTAATGAAAATAATACTTTGAATTTTTGAAAGGATTATGATTTTTCTAAAAACTTTTTTGAACAATTTAAAGAATTACAAAATATAGTTCCTAGATTTTCAATCCAACAACAAGAACCAATGGAAAATTCTAAGTATTGTAATTTTGCTAGTAATTGTAAAAATTGTTATTTAATTTTTGATTCAGATTTTTGTGAAAATTGTTTATATAGTAATGTTTTGAAAAATTCAAATAATACCTTAGATTGTTCCTATTGTCATGATATGCAATATTCTTATTCTTCTAAAAATTGTGAGATTTGATATAAATTATTTTTTTCTAGTAATTCAATAAATTGCTCTGAATCATATTTTTTGAAAAATTGTATAAGTTGTAATTTTTGTTTTTGTTGTGTAGGATTAGAAAATAAAAAATATAATATTTTTAATAAACAATATTCTAAACAAGAATATTTAGAAAAGATTAAAAGTTTTAAGTTAGGAAAATATGAAAGAATAAGTGAAATGCAAAATTTTTTTAAAGAACATATTAAAAAATTTACAGAAAATAAATTAGAATGAAGGCAAAATGAAAATGTTAGTTGAAATTATATTTATCATTCAAAAAATATTTCCGATAGTTATCATATAAAAGACTGTGAAGATGTTTCATATTCACAATCAATCCAGAAAGCAAAAAATTGTATTGATACAACTTCATTTTGAGAAAATATAGAAAATATTTATGAATCAGCTACAGTTTGATTAAATTCTTCAAATATTATGTTTTGCTTTACAGTTGTTTTAAATTCCAAAAATTTATTATACTGTGATACAGCTTATTCTTCACAAAATTGTTTTGGTTGTATTTGAATTCAAAATGAACAATATTGTATTTTAAATAAACAATATTCTAAAGAAGAATACCAAAAAATATTACCAAAAATTATTTCTCATATGAAAAAAACTTGAGAATGGTGAGAATTTTTTCCTATAAATAATTCACCTTTTTGATATAATGAAACTTTAGCTCAAGATTTTTTTCCACTTTCAGAAACAGAAATTTTAGAAAAATGATATTTTTATAAACAAAAAGAAAAATCTACAATTTACAATTGAGAAAAATATATTATTCCTGATGATATTTTTGATGTAGATAATGAAATTTTGAAAAAAATTCTTAGCTGTAAAATATGTGAACAAAATTATAAATTAACTGAATTAGAATTAACTTTTTATAAAAAAAATAAAATACCTGTTCCTAGAAAATGTCCAAATTGTAGAAAATTAGAAAGAATATAATTAACAAAAAAATCTATGAAAAAAATATGTAAAATATCAAAAAAAGAATTTGAAATTACAAAAAAAGATTTAGAATTTTATGAAAAAATGTGAGTTCCAGTTCCAACTTTATGTCCAGAAGAAAGACAAAGAAGAAGATTATCTTGGCAAAATATGTACAATCTTTATCATATAGAATGTAGAGCAACTGGAAAAAAAATTATTTCTTGTTTTTCAGATTCAAAAAAATATAATATTTTTTCTCAAGATTATTGGTGGTGAGATAAATGGAGTTTTTTGGATTATTGAATAGATTATAATTTTGAAAAAAACTTTTTTGAACAATATGAAAAATTATTAAAAATTACTCCACTTCCAGCACTTTTTACAAATTATTGAAATGATATAAATTCTGATTATACAAATTTTGCTTGATATGACAAAAATTGTTATTTGATTTTTCATGCTGATGAAAATGAAGATTGTCTTTATGCTACTTGATTAAAAAAATCTAAAAAATGTGTTGATTCCTTAAATGTTTTTGATAGTGAATTAACTTATGAATGTATTGATTGTCAGTCTTGTTATGATTTAAATTATTCTCAAGATTGTGAAAAATGTTCAAATTCATATTTTCTTACTAATTGTGAATGATGCTACTTTTGTTTTGGTTGTACAAATCAAATAAACCAGAAATATATGATTTTTAATAAACAAGTAAATATAGAAGAATATAAAAAATTTATTTTAGATTTTGAAAGTGAAAAAAGACATATTATTGATTTAATAAAAATAAAAATTGCAACTTTGGTACAAGAAACTGTAACTAAAAAGTTTTATTGAAAAAATAATGAAAATTGTAGTTGAAATCATCTTTTTAATTGTTTAGATGTTATTGAAAGTTATGATATAAAAGAATCTAGAAATATGAAATTTTGTGAAAGAATTTATAATTGACCAAATTCTGATTGTTATGATGTTGATCAATTTTGATTAAGAGTTTCTAGAATGTATGAAACTATAAATACTTGAGTTGATTGTAATAATGTAAAATTTTGTTGATATTCATACAATTTAGTAAATTGTGAATATGTATTATTTTGATTTCATTTAGAAGATTGTTTTGCTTGTGTTTGACTAAAAAATGCTAAATATTGTATTTTTAATAAACAATATTCTAAACAAGATTATTTTGAATTAAAAGACAAAATTATAAAAAATATGATAAAAACAGAAAAATATTGAGAATTTTTTCCTGCTTCAATTTCTCCTTTTTGATATAATGAAACTATTGCACAAGAATATTTTCCATTAACGCAAAAAGAAATTTTAGATAAAAAACTAAATTTTAAATCAGAAGAAGAAAAAACAATTTATAATTGAATAAAAATTAAAGTTGAAAATAATATTTCAGAAATTTCAGAAGAAATTTTAAAAAAAATTCTTACTTGTGAAACTTGTAATAAAAACTATAGATTAGTAAAAGCAGAATTAAAATTTTATAAAGAAAAAAATATTCCTGTTCCAATTAAATGTTCTAGTTGTAGACATTTGGAAAGAATAAAACTTAGAAATCCTAGAAAATTATTTGATAGAAAATGTGATAAATGTAGAGTGGATATGAAAACTACTTATTCTCCAGAAAGAGAAGAAATTGTTTTTTGTAAGAAATGTTATGAAAAGGAAGTTTATTAAAAGAAAGACCTCACCTAACATTTCTTAATAAGAGAAATATAAGGTTTTAATATTAATTTACAAAGGGTTAAAACCCTCTGTTGACAAACTGAATTAATTTTTAAAAATATTTTTCAGCTGATCAACAAGGTGGTTTTAACCCCTTGCTAACTAAAAACTATGAAAAAAATAATAGAAATGAAAAATTGTAAAAAATAATTAACTATTTTTGTGTTTTCAAAAAATAATTATACAATTTAAAAATAAAAAATAAAATTTTTCATTTTACTTTTCTAATTTTTTCTGTATACTTTTTTTAAAATAATAGTTTTTATATTTGATAAATAAAAAATTATGAGAAAAAGATCTAATAGATCAATAAAAATAACTTCTATAAAGGTAGAAAGTAAAGAATGTAAAACAACAACAGAAATTTATGAAAAAATTATTTTATGAAAAGTTGACCACATATTAAAAAGATTATTTGAACATTTTTGAGAAAAATTAAATATTCCATATAAAAATATAGATGATTTTAAAATAGATTTATTAAAAAAAAATTATAATAATATTCAAGAAGAATCAAATAAAAATATCACAAAAATCTTAAAAATTTTAGAAAATAATCAAAAAATTATTAAATGATTAGATAATTCTTTAATAACAGATTTTGTAAAAAAATATTCTGAAAAATGAACTTATAGTGTAGAAAAATGCTGAAAAATTGGTTTAGAAGAAAAATTTAAAAAAGAATACATTGAATTATATAAAAAAAATCTTAAAGATAAAGAAAAATCAGATGATAATAAAATAGAATTTTTACAACAAAATATAAATATATTAGATCATAATTCATTTAAAAAAGAAATTTTTAACTTATTTGAATCATTTGAAAATTATAATAAGCTATTAACATTTTTACAAAAAAATAAATTAAGACTTGAAATTGTTTTAGATAATAGTGAATATATTGATAAAATAAAAAATAAAATTATTAGATATACAAAAAATGATTCAAGTAAAAAATATTGAGATTTTAAATATTTAGAAGAAAATATAAATTTTTTAGTTACAACCAATCAATTATGTGATTTTATTTATAAAGAAAATAATAAGGAAGAAAAAAATGAATATAAAAATAAAATTATGATTTTTTTAAAAAATATTGAACTTGTAAAAAAAATAGATTATATGACTTTATCAAATATAATTTCAAATTTATATTTATTATGATTTAGTGAGGATGAAAAAATAGAAATATATAAAAATTTAATAAAAAATAACATATATAAAAAAAATTTTATTGTTTATTTAAAAATATTAAATGATAATATTTAGTATATTTTATTTGCTACTTGCCTGATCTGCTAATTGCATAATTGGTTCCATAATAGAAATAGCTATAAATCAAACAATAAGAGCTAAAACTACTATAATTATTGGTTCTAAAAGTTTATTTATAACTCAAATTTTTATATCAACTTGTTCATCATAAAAATCAGCAATTTTTAAAATAATAGAATCTAGTTTTGCAGTTTGTTCTCAAACTTGTATCATTTGTATCATTATTGCTGGAAAAAGTGGATCTCAATCTATTGATTCCCAAATTTTCATTCATTTTTTTACATCTTCCATTAAAAGTAAGATTCTTTGTCTATAAACTTCATTTCAAACAGCATCTGAAGTAATTCTTAATGATTCTATAATTGAAACTCAAGAACCTAAAAGTCCTGATAAAATTCTAGAAAATTTTGATAAAATAATTTTTTTCATAATTTCACCAAAAATAGGCATTTTAATCATAAACATATCAAAATTATACTTTCAATTAGGAGTTTTTTTCCAAATAAGTATTCATATAATAAATAATACCATTCACATTATTAATAAATACCAATAATTTTCAAATACATATGAAATTTTCATTAAAAGTTGTGTTGATTCTGGTAATTTAGAAGGATCATCAAAAATTTCTAAAAGTCTAGGAACAACAACACTCATCATTATAAAAACTACTCAAATTACAACAGCAATAACTGTAGAAGGATAAATCATTGCAGCTTTTATTTTTCAAGTAACAGAAACTAATTTTTCAGTTTGTTCAGCTAAATCATCTAAAACCAAATTTAATCTACCTGTTTTTTCTCAAGATTCAATAACTCAAATTTCAGCAATAGAAAAGCTAGCAGGATACATTCCTAAACATTCTGATAATTTTTTTCAACTTTTTAATTCTACTCAAAAAGCTTTTAAAACTTTTTTGAAGACAGGATTTTCTTCTTGTTCTTCTAAAACTTTAATAGCTCTAATTATTCAAACTCAAGAATTAATCATTGTTGAGAGTAAACGATAAAAAACCACCTTTTCTGTAGGTTTAATTTTTTGAAAACTATAGAAAAAAGAATTAATTTTATCCATAATATTTTCTTGAGAATTTTTATCATTGTTTCACATAATTTGTAAAGGGGGTGGTTATTTTTAATATTCTTGCATTTTGGCAACTCTATAAACTTCTTCCAAAGTTGTATTTCATTGCAAAACTTTTATAATTCAATCTTGTTCTAGAGAAATCATTCCATCTTTTATTGCTTCCCTATTTATCATAAAAGCAGAAGCTCACTCCAAAATCATTGTTTTTACTCAAGGAGTTATTGATAAAACTTCATAAATTCAAACTCTTCATTTATATCAATCATTAGAGCAATATTCACATCAAACAGATTTATAAATTTTTGGAGATTTTAGTTTTTCTCAAAGTCTAGAAGATAATTCTTTTTTATCAGTTTTTTGTAATAATTTTTTTATATGAACTACAGTTTCTTTATCAAGTTCTGAAAAAGGAATTTGTTTTTTACATTTTTCACATAACTTTCTAACAAGTCTTTGAGCAATTACAATATTAAATGAAGCTGGAATTAAAAACCCTTGAACTCACATATTTAAAACTCTTGTAATTGTTTCTGAAGCTGAATTTGTATGGATTGTAGAGAATACCAAATGTCCAGTTAAAGAAGCTTCAATTGCAATATCAACAGTTTCTTTATCTCTTATTTCTCAAACCATTACAATATCAGGATCTTGTCTCAAAGCTGTTCTAAGTCAATAAGCAAAAGTAAAACCAATATCAGCTCTAACTTGAGATTGATTTATTCAATCAAGTTGTATTTCAACAGGATCTTCCAAAGTCATTATATTTACATTTTCTTTATTTAGAATTTCAAGCATAGAATACAAAGTTGTAGTTTTACCAGAACCAGTTGGTCCAGAATTTAAAATAATTCAATTTGGTAATTCTATAGCTTTTTTTATTAATTCTAAATTTTTTCATTCTATTCATAAACCATCAAGTTTTGGAATCTTTTTAGATTTATCAACAATTCTCATAACTATTTTTTCTCAATTTACAGTCGGTAAAGTAGAAACTCTCAAATCAAGAGGTTTTTTTCCAATAGTTTTACTAAGTCTTCAATCTTGTGGAACTCTAATTTCATCTATTTTTAAATCAGAAAGAATTTTAAATCTGGCAACAATAGATTGATGCATAAAGCTTTGATATTCAAGAATTTCTCTTAATTCTCAATCAAGTCTATATCTAATTCTAACATAACTTGCTAAAGGCTCAATATGAATATCAGAACTATCACCCAAAACAGCACCTAAAATAATATAATCACAAATCTTTTGTACATTATCTCATTTATAGATTAGGTCTTTTAGTTCTTTTACAACATCTGTGTAATTCATATTTTTTTATTATTTTATAAAATATTTTCTTTTATTTTTTTGTAGCCTCTTTCTCCCTACAAGGGAGAGAGAATTCAAGAGAGAGGGATTTTTTTTACTTTATCTTCTCCAAAAGTTTTTTAGCTTCTTCTAATTGTTTAGAAATTTTTCTAACAGAATTATAAACTTTCATTAAATCTTTTTCTGATTTTAAAGCTTTTTTAATATTTTGAACATCTTTTTCTTTAGAATCAAGTAATTTTTTTATAGAATTTAGTTTAGAATAATTTAATATATCTCTATCAACTAATTTTTTACCTTCTTCTTTCTTTAATGCTATTTCAATTTGTCAAATAGCTTTTCAAAAATTATTTATAAGTTTTATAATTTCTTCATTCAATTTATATCTTGGTAAACCTTTTATATAAAAATTAATAGTTAAGTCAATTTTGTATATTTCATCACCTTGAGATTCTTTTATATAATTAATAAAAAATATTTCATTATATGATTCTTTTGTTTTTGATAAACTTTCTATATATTTATGTTCTTCCAATTTAGAATCTATATATTCAGAAAATTTTATAGTTTCTATTTCTGAAAAAATATTATTATAAATATTTTTAGATTTTTTTTCATCTATTTCTCAAGAATCCAAATTATTTACTATTGATTTTCATAAATATTTATAAACATTTTTACTTTTAATAAAAAAATCATTTTTGTCTTCATTAAAAATAATTTTTATTCAATCTTTTTGCTCATTATGTTTTACTTGTATTTTTCAAACATTTTCTAAATAATATAAAAAATTAACTATATTTTCTTTTTTTCATTTTATTTTTAATTTTGTTGGAATGTAAAAAAGTTGATCAGCTTCATTTTTCTTTTTTCATAAATTTTCAACAGCTACAATATTTTTAATTCAAATACTTCATTCATTTTTTAAACTAAAGGCAAAAAATAAATTTTCTAAATAATTTATGAATTTAAAATTTGTTAGAGTAGAAATATTTTCATCATTTTCAATATAAGAAGGTAAAATATTTTCTATCTTTTTTTCTAAAAGAATATTTTCTTCAGAATTTATTTCTTTATTTATAATATTATTTTTTTCTTCCAAAAATTCTAAAAAACTTATATTAGTTTTTTTTGTTTTTTCTTCAATTAAATTATTAAAAATTGTTTTAGAATTTTTTAAGCTTTCTAATTTTTCTATAATAGCAGTATTTTTTTTAATTTTTTTATTTTCTTCTACTAATTGTTTAGAAGCACTTACTTTTATTTTTCAAAAAGAAATACCTGAGTTTTCCATTTTTTTATAATCAGTTATAATTTCCTTAAATTCTTCTTTTTTAGCTTTTACTGAATTATATTCAGGATAAAGCCAAAAACTTATAGTTCAAAATAATATAAAAAGAATAATTATATTTATAATTAAAGAATTTAGATTGGAAGATAATTTATTTTTAGGCATATTTTTGTTTTATAGTGATAAATTAGAATTAGGAATATATTGCAACTTTATTTTAAAATTTGTTTTTTTAAATAATCATACTTTTTCTGTAGTATTTTCAGATTTAAATACTTTTTGTTTTTCTATATTTTTCAATTTTTCTGAATTTTTATCAATATAATTCAAAAAACTTGCTGCTATTGAAGCACTTGTTCAAATAATATTTTCATTTTCATTTCAAGAAAATCATATAATATCTGTATTTCTAGAACTAGAATAAGCATTACAATTTGCTGTTAAAATATTATTTTTTATTTCAATATTTTTACATTCAATTCTATCTTTTGCAGCATACTCAGATCATAGAATAAAAGAATTTTTTATTTTATCAAACTCTGCTAAAATTTTTAATGGTTCTAGTTTAGTTTGTGATTTTTGAACTAAAAAGGCAATATTATCAGAAAAAAGTAATTTTTCAATTTTTACAAGTTTTGGTAATATTTCATTTAATTTTTCCAAAGTTTCTTTATTTAATTTTTCAGATTTCTCTGTATAATCTAATATAGCATTACTAACTGTTGTACATTCTCAATTTAATAAGCTAGCTTTTTCTCATAAAAGTAAATCACAATTTTCAACTACAATTTTGCTTTTAAAACTATAATCATTGTTTTGTAAATAATTATATCAAAAAATTGTAGCTATTAAAAATAGTAAAAGTAAATTGGTATATCATATTATAGAAGAAATTAATTTTATATAATATGTACCATCTTTAATCTTAGTGTCTTCAATAGAAGTATCTATATCTTTAGATAATTCTGAAAAAATGTTATCATCAGATATGTTTTTATCTGTATTTTTTATCATATTTTTTTAATTTAAATATTAACTAAAATTAATTTTATCATACTTTTTTAAAAAATTCAAAAAAAACTATATTTTTATTTTTTTTATTAGTTTTTTTAAATTTTTAATAATCCAATTCAATTCAAAAATCTATTTTTCAACTATAATCTCCTGATTGCTGTTGAAAATCTATTATTGCTCATATTTTTACTGTATAAGTATAAATATTCAAATTTCAATTAGTGTTAATATTCAAAATTTCCTGACCTATTACACTATTATTAAAATCAAATAAATTAGAATCATTATTTTTATCATAACCAAATCATAAAGTTCAATTATAATATGGAATTGTATCAGAACCATCAGTTAAAGTTTGATTTCTTTTTAATTTTAAATTAAATGGAGCTCAAACAGTTTTTACAGTAACAGTAATTGTATTAGCAAAAGAATTTGTATTAGTATTCAAAATTCAAATATCTACACTTCAAGTTGAAATAATTAATTGAGGTTTATCAATATAAAAAATTATCTCAGAATTTGAAGAAGTATTTCAAGCATTATCAGAAATATTAAAATTAATTCTATATTTTCAAAAATCTAAACTATTTGTTGGATAACTAGCTTGAGAAGTTGTAATTGTTCCAGCATTTAATCAAGTTACAGTGATATTTTCCCAAATAGAAGTTCCAGAATTCCATTTTTCAAAATATGGATTAGCTGTAGAAATATCTATTCAAGTTGCTCAAACTCAAGTGTCTGAATAATTAAAAACTATATTATGATTTCCTCAAGGTAAAATATCATTATTAGAAAAATTTGTAGAGTTTATTACTGGAGCAATAGTATCAAATCACCATTTTGTAAATAAATAATCATTAAGTCAAGAAACTTCTGTTACATTAAGTGCATAATTATAACTCGAAATTTCTCAAATATTACCTTTAAAAAAATCTTTTTCTAATCAAGTTGAAACTGTAGAATTAGATAATTTTAAAACATCATTTTTAGTTGCTCAAATTGCTAAAGCTCATCAAGTAGAATAAATATTACAATTAAAACTTGTTTCAAATGTACAAGCTCAATGAGTCACTTGAGTTTCTATTGTATTCAAAGTTCAAACTAAAGTTCAATTTAAATAAGCTTTTATAAAATCTCCATTTTTAGAATAAACAAAAATTATTGTATAAATTTCATTTGCTAAAATATTTCACATATCAATTGTTCTATTTTGGCTTGTCCAATCTAAAGTATTAAAAGTTCAAGCATATAATTTTCAAGCTTCAATTTGAAAAGAAAATCATTTTTCTTTTGTAGCTTCATCATAAATTGTTTGAAAAGTATTTACATCACTCCCTGTTTTTATAATCATAACATAAGATTTTTCAGTATATCAAGTTCAAACAGAAATTTCTAAATTATCTTTTAAATCAAGTAAATCATTAGTTCAATCAAAGTAAAGTGAAGGATATGAATTAATAGAATTTGTTTGATATAAAGGTTGTTTAGCTGAAATTATTTGACTTCAAGTATTTGAATTAAATTTATCTATTAAATTTGTTATTTGAGAATTATTAACAGGTTCATTTCCAGAATTTCAATCTGCATCAGTATCTTGTCAATCAAGAAAAAACACTTTATTTGTGATATCATTTGGAGTTAATGCATAGACCATAAAATTCCCTATTCATTTGGAAAAAATAAGTATAAACAATAAAATGAAAGATGTAAGTTTTCTAAAAAACATTATATTTTTTAATTAGTTAATAAACTTTACTTCATTTATTTTATCATACTTTTTATATAAAATCATAAAAAATATCTTGACCTAATGAAAAAAATATTGTTTATATAGCTTTAAAAAATAAATAGTCAAGGAGAAAAACAGCTTTTTTCTTGTTTTTTTTTGATATTTTTTTATAATAAAAAAATAAAATATGAGTTAATATAAAAAATATCTTTTTAAAAAAAACTATGAAAAAAG
>Ga0256834_1000932_pt1 | contig 20517 bp, 10 predicted proteins | sample 4281140metaG_FD_190536 | JGI IMG/M metagenome (GOLD analysis project Ga0256834, IMG submission 190536) | Hydrothermal vent microbial communities from East Pacific Rise, Pacific Ocean - 4281-140 | ecosystem: Environmental > Aquatic > Marine > Hydrothermal vents | place: Pacific Ocean: East...
CTTGAAAATGCTGCAAAAGATGTTGTTTGAGCTAAATTTGTTGCAAAAAATAGAATTTGTAAAGTTTCTGATGTTAATGCTGTAAATGAAGAAGTTAAGAAATGTGATAAAGATAATAATAAAAATGGGATAAATGATTGTACAGAACAATATTTAAATAAAGTAGAAATAACTACAGATTCTAAAAAATATTTACTTCATTCTAGTTGAAAAATAACAGCTAGTTTAAAAACATCTTTAAATAGTGCAAATTTTTTGAAACCTTTTGATGATATTTTAATTTTTGATAATACTACTGATATTGAATTTAAATTATTAAAAGTAGAAGCTTCAAAAGATCAAGAGCAAATGATGAGTTCTTCTAATAGAGAAACTATTTTTGAAGTATGAAACCCTGATTTATCAAATAGAGAAGCTAGAGAAAAATTATTAAAATATATGAACTTTTATAACTGAAAAATTAGAGCAAAAGCTTGAGAAGCTTTTTCTAGTTTTTCAACTAAAGGTAGGGAATTAGATTTTACATTTGAAGCTTTTGCTATCTTACCAACAGTTGAAAATAAAAAAAGAACATTAAAAATTATTAGAAGTGAACCTTTAACTATTCCTGTTAGAGCAGAAAATTTGTTTACTACTAATTATTTAATTTCTAAAACAAGTAACCAAAAAGTAATTGTAGATTCTTGATTAAATACAGTAGTTGCTTCTGATTGAGTAAATATATTTTTATCAAATTCTAAAAAAATAAAAGATGATAAAAAAACTATTTGATTAGACTTTTCTAATTTAAATGATGATGCAAATACTTTAAAAGACAATATAGACATAATTTCTAATGCAAAAGAAAAATTAGTTTTTGATTTATCTCGTTTTGGATTAGCTCAAAAACAACTTGATTTGAATTTTCCATTAAATGTAAAAATTATTGACCTTTTAGAAGAAGATGAATCTAAAAAAATAATTTCTGAAAAAGAAGTTAATTTTTCTTGATATTTTGAAGCTTTAACAAAAATTCAAGTTTCTGGTGAATATTTACTAGAAATTATTGATTCTTCTTGAATAAAATTGGAAAAAGAATTTTTTGTAAAAGCAGATATTCCTAATAGAATGAAAGTAGATTTGTCAACTAGTATAACTGAAACTTGAGGAAATATTACAACTCATCTTTTGACTTTATATGATAAATATAATAATGTAGCTAGTTGAGAATTATATGATATTGCAATGAGAGTTGTATGATGATGAGTAATTTTTGATGATTGAAAAACATGAAAAAAATTAAATGTTTTTGAATGATATAAAAATTTTATCCTAAAATCTACTGACAAAGAAGCAAATAATCAAATAGAATTTATGCTTGTAGATGAATTAAAAAATATCAATTTAACAGTTCAACAAGAAATAAAAACTCTTAGTGATTTAGAAGTTAATGTAAGAGTTTCTTGAGAAAAACTAGTTGTTTGAGCTAAAAAATATAATTATACAATTGAAGTTACTAAAAATTGAGAAGTATTAACTTGATTCAATTCAAGAGCTTATTCTAGATTTAATGATATTTATTTAAAATGATTAGATAGGTATATTGATATAAAAGACTGAGTTTGAATATGAGTTTTTGAAACAAAAACAGTTGCAATAAAAGATGCAAAAGCAAAAATGGATATAAAAGTTGAATGAGTAAAAAGCAATTTTGTTAAAAATATGAATATTTATCCAGAAGCTCCTATTAGGATAGATTTTCATATGGATAAAGATAAACTTGTTGTTTTAGATGATTGAGATATAACTCCTACTGATATAAATACATCTGATATTTTTATAGAACTAAAAGATAGATATAATAATTTAGTTTTTGAAGATAAATCTGAAGAAAATAAATATGAATTTAAATTATCTTTTTTAGATATACTTGACTCTAGTATACACCGTTTTTATGCTTCAGATAAACCAAAAGATGATCCAAATTCTAACTTTAGAGATTTGAAATGAAAAATTCAAATAAAAGCTATAAATCAACCTTGAGTTTGACACTTTATAATTGAGGTAACTCCTTGACTTGAAAATAATAGTTTTACAGTAAAATCAGAACAAGAATGATGAGAAGATTTAGTTGTAAACTGAATTTCAAAAACAGCATGAAAAATGACAAGTTATTTTTTATGGAATAAAAATAATATAAAAGATTCAAAATATAATGCTTTATATACAACTTTACTTTGAGCAGATTATTGAAATGTTTCTAAACAAGATTATTTAGCTTGAGCTTTACTTTTTGAAAAAAATAATAGATCTTTAGCAGTAACAACTCTTTTAAATAGTCCTTATAAACAAAATAATATTTTTAATATTAAAAAAGATGGTAATATAAATTTTGTAAATAAATCTTCTGATTTATGACAAAATATAACAGTAAAATCAGTTTTTGATAATAAATGATGATTTTCTTTAGCTTTTTATAATGAATCTATAAATAGCTTTATATGACAAATTTATTATTACTTTCAAAAATCTAATTTAGATTTAATAGCTTGTAAGTGAAATAATTTAGATTTTATAACTTGTAAAGAAAATAAAGAAAAAACATCTATTATTTTGAAATCATCAAGAAGTAAATATGAAGTTATAAAAAAAGAAACAGATTTGATTTTACAAGAAAAAAATACAAAAAAACAAATATTAAAATTTGATAAAAATTGAAAATTAACAAAAGAAATTTGAGTAGATTTAGAACTTTCAAATACTCATACATCAGCTTGAATAGGATTTTATGTAACATATAATGGGACAAATATTTGAGTAGTTTCTTTTGTAATGAAAGATGCTACAATTATTTATTCTAAAAAAGAAAAAGAAGTTTCTAATAGATGAAATGATGATAAAAATTTGATATGAGTTTTTATTAGTTCAGGTTATTATAATTTGAGTAGAAATTTTAATTGAATCAGAGGTCGTTCATATGACTCTGTTTCTATAACTTATAATGATCCTTTTGAAAATAAATATACACTAAATCATTTTGCTAAATTAACAGATGATACTTATGAAAGTTTTAATAAAAATCAATGAGTAGGTTGGAAAGATTGAAACAAAACCTTGCTCTCTTTTGCTGCTTGAAAAAATGTTTGAGAAGCTACAAAAGATTATCAATCTTTTCATTTAGTTAATTTATGAGATCCAGTTATTTATTTGAAAAAAATACAAAAAAAATTACCTTGAACTGATGAAAAAAGACAATTTGATTCAACTATTTGAAAATTATTATTAAAAGATGATGATATAGTTAATTATAGTATTTTTGATTATAATAATGATAAAATAAAAGATATAGTTATTTTAAAAAATGATTGACATGTAAAATTACTTGAATGAACGAAGGCCAGAGAAAGATTTATAGATAAATGAAGTATTGTTTATTTTTGAGATGTTTGAGCTAACTCTATATTGGTTTCAGGAGATTTTACTTGAGATTGATTTTGAGATATTGTTTTAACTTCTTCTAATTGAGAATTATTATATATCAATAATAATGAGAAAAATTTTGATAGAAAAAAAGATAGCTTTGAAACAAGTGGTAAAATTATGCAACTTTTATCTTTTGATATGGATAAGGATTGAAAAGATGATATTATTACATTTGACAGAGCTTGAGAATTGAATATTTTTTATTGATGATGAAGTTGAGAAGAAGTGAATTTTACTAAAAAGACTGTAGAAAAATGACTTTGATTAACTTTGAATAAAACCTCAGGAACTTGAAAAGGTGCTATATTTTTTAAATGACTCTATCAAATAAAACAATGAAATGAATTAGTCTCAGATAAACTAGAAAAAAACAAAAAAAATATAGAAAAATATAAAACAAATGAAATTATAGCAGCTTTTAAAGAAGATGATGTTAAACAAGCTTCAATTCATTTAATGGATGTTATGGATAATACTAAAGATGAATTAGAAATAAATGATGATTTATTTAATTCACTTATTTTTGAAAAAGTTCCATATATAATACCTTGAGCTAAAAGATGAGATGATGTAAATTTAGCAGAAGAAATGATTAATAACATGGAAATAAATGAACAGTGAACATTAGATCCAAGTGATAATAGTCTAGATGAAAATGATAAAAAAGAATTTGAACAATATAAACAAGATTTAGAGGATTCTAAGAAAGAATTAGAAGACTTAGCTACCAATTTTTTAGAAGAAAAAAATCCTTGAAATAATAGTTTTCCAAAAAAATTAAATAATAGTGATATAACAACATTTGTAAAAACTAAATATATAAAAACTTTTTGACTTGATATTAAAAAAACTTTTTTTGATGTAAATGCTTGAATTTTATTGCCTTGAGATAAAGTAAAGGCAAAAATTATTATAAAAAATACTTCTGCAAAAGCTATAGAAAATGTAGCTTATTTAGAAACAATTCCAGAATTATTATCTTTAAATAAAGACTCTTTAACTATAAATAATAAAAAAATAAAATATAAACCTTCAGCCTTACCAAATTATAATTTTTTAGTTGATTCTTATAGTATTCCAATAGATTGAGAATTAGTTTTAGAGTATGAAACAGAAGTACTTGAATATAAAATGTGATTTATAAAAGTATGATTATTTGAAAAAGATGAAGTTTGAGATGATGAATTTTGAGATATTATTTTTAAAAATGATGAAAATAATTGTTGAGAAGAATATGATATTTATAGATCTATTTCTGTTAGAGACTATAAACATTGAACAAAAGCTCCTTCTTGTAAAGCAGAATTACCTGATGTTTTAAAATGAAATGATTTAGATGTTGATGGTAACCAAATTCCAGATAAATATGATGAATTAATTAAATCAGCTTTAGAGGAAGAGGAGGACTCAAAATTCAAAGAATTCTCTAAAGAAGGTTTAGATCTTTTATCAAAAGATTCTGATTGAGACTGAATTCCTGATTTAGAAGATAATTCACCTTTTCAAAATGACAATGAAACTTGACTTATGAATAATTTAGACAAGTTTAATGAAAAAGCTGAAAAAGTTGTAGATAATATAGAGTTTGCAATTCAAGGTTTTTGATGTTGATTTGGTTGATGATCTTGTATTTCTAGCCCTATGAACTGGGCTCCATTTGCTCCTTGATGAGATCCAACACTTTATTGACAACCAATGTGAGACTGATTTCATACATTTGAATGATTACCTATATTTTCTTTATTTACTTTATGAGGTCCTGTTACATTAACTCCAAAATGATGACTTTGACCATGAGTTATTCCTTGAGCATGAAATATAAAATTTACTTGACCATTTAAATATTGAGAAAGACTTTTTGATTGAGAAGCTGTAGTTCCTGTACCTCCAACTTGGCCAGTTAATCCAATTTGAGCTTGAGGTCGGTTTTGATATGCTCCAGGGCCTGTTAGAATATTTTTAACTCTAACAATAACAGGTGCTATTTGAACTGCTATTTGTTTTTGAGATAATATTTGAGCTTGATACCTACCAACTCCCTGACTTAGTCCAATAGTTCCTTGATGAAATTGTATTGTTGCAGCTGCTCCACTTTTTGGTTGTAGTAGTGATTGATCTGATGGAGATATTACAGATATAGGTTCTCCTGATATAGATTGATGAACTTATTGAGTTTATAATTGAAATTGTAATTATTCAGATAAAAATAAATGATCTGAAAATTTTCTAAAAAACCAAGATATAGAAGATTATATAACCTATAAAACTGACTGAACTTTAGTTGATAGAGCAAGAGAAAATCTTAAAGAAGCATTCAAACATATTGCAAAATGATGATGATGAAATTATTGAATTTCAAATCAACCAATTTTCAAAATGTGAAATAAAAGCAATTCTAATATGTGAGAATTGAATATAAAAGTTGATCCAAGTGTTTTAAGTAAATGAAATTTTAGAGATGTTGTAAAAATGAAAATGACAAGTATTCCTAGTTTTCCAGAATTTATTATGGAGTGGGTAAAAGAACAATGGCAAGAAATAATTAATTATGCAGATTTTCCAACAGTAACAGTTATTTTACCAGATTTTTCTTGATTATGAGAATATGAATGGGATAATGTTTGAATAAAAATTTTGGAATCTTTTGAAGAATGAAAAGAACAAGAAGTAGAAAGAATACAAAAAATTCAAGAAAATAAAATTAAACCTTTGCAAGATAAAAAAGAAGCACTAAATTGTCCAGAAACAGGCAGTGTAAATAGTTTTTTACAAAATGCTACAAATCAAATAAAAAGTAATAATTTGGAATGTTTAGTTTTAGATGAAGAAATAAATAAATTAAAAAGAGAACAATATTTATGAACTCCAAGACAAGCTACTTCAGGTATAAAATCTGTTTATAAATTTCTTTGAACAGTTCCAATTATAAATATTTACTCTCAAAAAATATTTATAGATATTCCATGGGTAGATAAAGCTACTTTAGATAATGCACTTTTTGAACTTACAACAACTAGAATGCAATGGGAAAATGAAATAAAATCAGCAGCAGAAAATTGGACTATGGGTTATTATTGTGATAAATTATATACTACAGATTCTAATATCCAAAGTTGTAAAGAGGAAGCTAAAAATAAAGCTATAGAATTAAGAATTAATTCAGCTAAATTGCTTTCTTCACTTGACAAAAATATTCAAATATTAAAAGACTATAAAGAATTACCAGAAAAATTACAACTTTTAATTAGAATAAAAGAAAAACGGTTACAACAAGTTCTTTGTAATATAAGAATTTGGTCAGAAATTTTACCAAAATGGTTAAAATTAAATTGAAAAAGATTCAAATCTTGGGTAGAATTATATGTTTTAATAAAAGCAATTTTGAAGTCTTGGCAAGTTTTACCAGATTTATTTGCTGATTATGAAGCTGAATGTAAACAATGTAAAAATGAAAGATGAGATTCTATTAATTTTTTTATGGAACTAATAAGTATGTTAATTCCAAAACTACCAATTATAAAATTACCTAAAATGCCAGATGTTAATATTGACTTGCATAATATTAGAGCTTGAATAACAGTAGCTTTACCAGAATTTGAATTTAATTTTATTCCAATAACTATTCCAAAATTACCAGAATTATATTTACCTGCTAGACCGAACTTAAGAGTTGATTTTGAATTACCAGAAATTCCAGTTTTAAGTGATTTAAAATTACCAGATTTGAGTTTTATAAAAGATTTACCAGATTTACCAAGTTTACCAGAAATACAGTTACCTAACTTACCACCAGCACCAACTCTTCCAAAATTATTTTCATCTATAGATAAATTTGTAGATATTTTAAAAATAATTTCTAAAGCAATGTGCTTGTTAAGACAAAGTCCATTTATTCCTGAATGGAGAGCAGGTGACCAAATAGCTTTTATTACTGAAAGATGATGATATTTAGATACTGATTTTCATTCACAAGAATTCCCACAATTTTCTTTTCCTTGGATAGATTCTGTTGATATTAAAACTTATGTTAATTTAGAATTTCAAACAGATTTTGTTGTTGATCTTGTAAAAAATATTACAGACCCTTTGCAAAATAAAGTAAATAATGTTGTTGAACATTTGAATATTAAAGGTCCAGTAAATTTTGATTTAAGATGATATTGAGTGGAAAATAAAAAAATAGAAATTTCTGAAAAATGAATTAAAACAGGTCAAAATATAGAAAAAAACCCTAGATTAAAAAACTTGGAAGATTTAATAAAAAATTGACAAAAAATTATAAAAGAAGAAGTGTGAGAAAAACTTACAAATAGAGAATTTAAAAAATTATTTATTTATAATTTAGAAAAAATTTCTTGACCAGAAACTGATAGAATAAAAAATATTTGGCAGTATGTAGCTAAAAGAGATTATAATGAAGCAGATAAATTGAATAACAGTTTATTAAAAGATAATATGGAAAAATTTTCTATTTTAGAAGATATTCTAAATACAGAAATTATAGAAAATAAAAAAATAGAAGAAAAGCTAAAAAATTGGAATAATATTAGAAAATTATGAAAAATAAAAACAGATGTAACTTTTATTTCACAAACTTTCCAAGATGATAAAATAAAAATTTATAATAAAAAATTTGAAAAATATAATAAAAAAACTTTTGAAGCTATAAAAAATCTAAATACTCCTGATGATGAAGCAATTGAAATAAATGAAATAAGAAAAGAATTAAATAAAACTGTTAATAATTGATTAAATAATTATTTTAAACAAAACAAAAAAATTCAAAATAGAAAAAGAATTTTATTAGCTTGAAATGCTAATTTGCCAGAAGATGATAATAATGAAGATGATAATAAAAGAATTTGATGTAATACAGGTTATGTTTATAAATGAATTTATATTTCAGAAAAAGCAAAATCTTATAGATTATTTGATTATTTAGATGAATTAGATTGAAAAGAAGAAATTAAACAAATAGATTTTGATAATGATAAAGATGATGATTTATTATATATGGTAAAAAATCAAATTTATTTAAAAGAAAATTTAGAAAAAAAAGAAGAAAAAGAATTTTTTAATGCAAGTCCAATAATTTATAATGAATTTGAAGAATTTTCTAATAATTTTATTGAAAGTATAAATTGATTTAGAGAATCAGTTTCTGAAAACTGAGCTGTAAATGTACAATTCACAACTCCTACAAATAAAAATCTGACAGATTTTAGATTAGAATTTTATCCTATTGTAGACAAATTTGATGCACTAAAAGCTGAAATACCATCTTATGTTCCTATAAATACCAGAAAATATATTGTTGATTCATTTTTACATATAGATGACATTACTTCTATAAATGAATTTAATAAATATAATAATTTTGAAGACTGGTATTTAGAAAATAAATATAATAAAAAGAAAAATATTTTATTTGAAAATGAAAATTTTAAACATTTATGATATACAAATAAGCATTTAGCTTATATAGAAAATTTTTGAACTACAGAATGAATTACAATAGAAACAAAAAAATTTATTGAATTAGCAAAAGGTTCCAAAATTGGAGCTTGAAAAAAGATTTATACAAAATGAAATAATACAGTAAGAATAAAGTACAATATTTATAAAAATGGAAAAGATATTCCTGAAGAAGGACAAATAAATATTCCAGCTTATTGAAGTGTAGAATTTTCAGAAAATGATATAGAAATTGTTTCTATTTTAGCAGGAAAAATTTATATAACTTCTGAACAAGATGTAACAATAACTTGAGCTGAAGTTAGAGAATTTGCTTGATTACCAATATTGCCCTGAACAACTATAAAATCTAGTGAGAAAGAAAGATATACTACAAAAGATTATTTGAAAATAAAATATTATAATGATAAAGAATTAAATCTGCATTTTTCTAAAGTACAACTTTATAGAATTAGAGATTTATGAGTAATTAAAGAAAATTATTTGATTAGATTAAATATAGAAAATGATTTTTATTATGCAAAAATGTTTGCATTTAATGATGAAATAGAATGAACAACTTCTAAACAATTACTTATTTCTCCACAAAAATGGAGTGATAATTATGCACCAGAATTGAATTTGGAATGAAATATTATAATTCCTGTTTATCAAAAACAACAAACTGATATAACTCCTTATGTATATGAAGATTCTTGAATAGAAAATATTACTAAAGCTGAATTAGATGAAGCAACTTCTTTAGATTGAAGAATAAAAATTTCTTTAAAAGACTGAAAAATTTTACTTGATTTATGAGAATTTGAAGAAATTATAAAAAAGAAAATAAAAATTTCTCTAACAGATGATAATGGAAATATTTGAGAATGAGAAGTTACTTTACTTATTTATCCACCTGTTCCTGAAATAACAGAAGTTACAGAAAATTTGGATAAAATTTCTTGAACTATTAATGAATTACTAGAAAATGAACCCATAAATATGTATAGATTTAGATGATGAGTTTTAACAAAATTATTAGATAAAACTTGAAATGAAAAAGTTAATACAAATGAAAAATGAGAATTTGAATTTTTACTTAACTGAATTAATTCTTGAGAAACAAAAACAGAAAGTTTTGTTTGAATATATGAAGAAGTAACTATAAATTGAGAAAAAGTCAAAAAAGAAATTGCACAAATTGATGAAAAAACTTGAAAACTTAGCTTAAAAGATGGTTCTACTACAATAAAAGTATTACCTTCAAATCACCCAGATAATGATAAATCTTTCTTGAAAACAATTATAAGTAAAGCTTGAAAAGAATTATATTATAATTATTTAGTTGTAGCAAATACTTGAAAAGTAAATATTAGAGATAATCTTCTTGGTAGTTTTAGTGAATGAATTTATATAGAATTTGTAGATAAAACAAATTATTCTTATTATGAAATAGTAGTTGATAAAAAAGTTAATCCTTGAACTTTGGTTATTTATGATATTAATGATTCAAAAAAAGAAGCAATTTTTACTATTTTTAGAGATTGAAGAATAAATGTTTTATGAAAATGAAATTGAGATTATAAAATTAATTATTCTACTGAATGAGAATTTCCAATTTTTAATTTAGTTAAAAATGACCAAGTAGTTGCAAAAATTTTAATAAAAACAAAATGAAATTATACAATTAGATAAAGAAACAAAAAAAAGTTATGTAAAATTTTACATAACTTTTTTTATTTTTCAGAAACTTAATTTTTCCTATTAACCCAATTTTTTTATTCTAAGTTTTTTTAATCACAAACTCATTTTCAAGGATCAGCATTATCCATTGCTATTATTGCTGCATATTCAGGATTATTACAATCTTCAGAGCTTAATTTTATAATACCATCATCATTAACAGTTGCTCAATCTACTGAAGAGGCTAAACCTGTAGTTATATCTGTTGGGTTGCTAGCAGTTCTGTTTCATTTAGTAATTGTTTGTTCTGTATCACTATCTTTATCATCAGAAAGATAACTATCTATTGCTCAATCTACATCTCATCAGCTATTTATAGCTCATAATATAGCTCATAATCAATCTCATGTATTTACTCAGTCTATTCAAGCAGTATCAACATCTGTTGTACGTTCAACAAAGTTTTGGCCTACATCACCTCAACTAAAAGTTCATCCTTTTTCAGCAGTATCCTCATATTGTTTACTTCAATCAGCTACAAATCAAGGATCATTAGAATTGGTATTACTATACTTACAACAAAATCAACCAGAAGAATTCTTATAAAGTATTGCATCACTATAATACCCAGATGGTCATGCACAATTATTGCTTGATGAAACACGATCTGCCTCTGAATTATAACATGTAGCATATATCTCTGTGATATTTAATAATCATACAAAAGTAATTATTAGTATAAAAAAATTTTTAATTGTTATTTTCATAATTCTATTTGTTAATAATTTAATATAAATTCTTTATGAATAGTATATTAATTTTTTCTTTTTTTACAAATTTTTTTACTTCTTTTTTCTATTTTATTATGACTGAAGAAAAAGAATCATATTTTTATTTGCTATTTTTTTAAAATTAAATATTTTTAGTTAAATTATAATATAAAAATTAAAATAATGTTTGAATTCAATTTAAAAAATACAAATGGTAAAGCAAGAGCATGAAAATTTTTTACTGAACATGGAAATTTTGAAACTCCTATTTTTATGCCAGTTTGAACTAAAGCAACTGTAAAATGAATTAGTGTCGAGGATTTAGATGAAATGGGTGCTTGAATAATTCTTGCTAATACTTATCATCTTTATTTAAGACCTTGAGAAGAAGTTGTTAAACATTTTGGTTGAGTTCATAAATTTCAAAATTATAATAAACCAATATTAACTGATAGTGGTTGATTTCAAGTTTTTTCTTTATGAAAATGAGGTGATTTAGTAAAAATAACAGAACAGTGAGTTCATTTTAGAAGTTTTATAGATGGCTCTAAACATTTTTATGATTCTGAAAATAATATGGATCTACAAAGTAATTTGTGAGCTGATATAATAATGGCTTTTGATGAGTGTGCTCCTTGAGATAGTTCACATACATATGCAAAACAAGCAATGAATAGAACTCATAGATGGGCTGAAAGATGTGTAAAAAGATGGAAAGAAAATAATAAAAAAAGAGAAGAAAGTTGAGAATATTTACAAGCTTTATTCCCTATTGCTCAAGGTGTTATTTATGATGATTTGAGAAAAGAAAGTGCTGAATTTATTTGAAAATTAGATTGTCCTTGAATTGCTATTTGAGGTCTTTCTGTTTGAGAATCAAAAGAAGATATGTATAGAATTTTAGATGTAATTGAACCTGTTTTACCAAAAAATAAGCCTAGATATTTGATGTGAGTATGAACTCCTGAAGATTTAATAGAAGCAATATATAGATGAATTGATATGTTTGATTGTGTTTTGCCAACAAGGCTTTGAAGACATTGAGTTGCTTTTTCAAGTATTTGAAATATTAAAATAAAAAACAAAAAATGGAAATTTTCTAAAGAAAGCTTAGATGAAAATTGTGATTGTAAAACTTGTAAAAAATATACAAAATGATATTTAAGACATTTAATACAAGAATGAGAAATTCTTTGAATGCAACTTTTATCTTATCATAATTTATATTATTTAATTAATTTAGCAAAAAAAGCTAGAGTTGCTATTTTGGAAAATAATTTTGAAAAATTTAGAAATAATTTTTGGAAAAAATATGATCCAGAAAATAAAATGCATAGATGATAAAAAAAATAACATTTTTTACTCACTTTTTTAATTTTTAATAAAAAAACTTGAATTTTCATATATATAAGTAATATATAAAAAAGAAATTATATTTCCAAGTAAAAAAATTATGCTAAAAAATATTTTAAAAAAAATAATTTCCATAATAATTTTTTATATAATTTTTGTTTTAGTAGCTCCAGATTTGGCTTTAAAAATGGATAAAAAATTGAATTTAAATATTAATTCTAAAATAATTAATATAAAAGACAGACTTATTTTTGCATTTTCTACAGAAGAAAATTTTAATTCAAATATAAAAAATTAATAATTATGAAAATAAAGAAAAAAGCTTTTACTCTAATAGAAATAATTGTTGCAATAACTATAACTTCAATGGTTTTAATAAGTATTGTACAAATTTTTATTTTTTCATGAATGTTTGCAAAAAAAATAGATTCTTCCAGAATGATGCAAGAAAATATAAAAAATTTTACAGAAATAATAGCTGAAGATGTAAGAAATAATTGAATAGACTTAACAAATACTGGAAGTAAAGAAACTTTAAAAACCTGAACTTGAACTAATAAGACTGAATATTATTTATCAAATAATTCTTGATCATTAATTAAAGTTTCAGATTATTCTTATTGTAAAGATATAAAAAAAGAAAGTTGTTTTCTTGTAAGAAAAAAAGGTTCTGAAGTAGAACCACTTATAAATTCTCATATAGCTTTTGAAAATCTTAATTTTGATATAAGTTGAAATGGAAAAGATATTCCAAAAGTAACTATGAATTTTACTATAAGACCAGCAATTAAAAAATGACTTAGTAGTAAAAAGGTAAAAAAAGCAAAAATAATAATGCAAACAACTTTTTCTGAAAGACTTTATAGGTATAAAAAAAAGTAATCCCTCCCTATTTTTTTTCAAAAAATAGTACTCCCTTTGTAAAGGGAGAAAAAAAGGAATTAAAAAATTTGATAAAAAAAATATAAAACCTATATTTTCTCCCTTTACAAAGGGAGTACCCGTTAGGGGGAGGGATTTTAATAATTAAATTAAATAAAAAAAATGTTTTTTAATATACTTAAACACACACTTAAAAATATTGTTAGAAATAAATTTCTGACTTTTTCTTCTGTTCTTGTAATAGGACTTTTGATGTTTTTTATAAATATTTTAATAATTTTACATGAAGTTAGTCTAAAAGTTATAGATAATATAAATGATAAAATTTCTATAAATTTATATTTGAAAAAAGATGTTGATAAAACATCTAAGGAATTTAGAGATTTTAGACGTGATATAAAAAATCTTTCATCAAAAATAAATATTTGATATACTGCAAAAGAAAATATTTTAGAAAAATATAAAAAAGAAGAAATTGAATTAGTGAAAATAATAAAATGAGTTGAAAATCCTTTTCCTAATACAATCTTACTTTCAAATATTAATATAGATTCTTATGAAAAAATTAATAAAATTATAGAACCTAGAATTAAATGAGAAAATGCAATTTTTGATGTTAATATTAATAAATTAAAAAAGACAGCTGATAGTTATAAAGAGAGGTTTAAGGCAATTAAAAAAATTAGTTTAACTCTGCAAAGTTTGAAATTTTGATTATATTTTTTTATTCTAATATTTGTTTTATCAATATTTATAATTATTTATTCAATAATCTGAAACTTTATATTTCACTATAGAAATGAAATATATATCACAAAACTTATTGGTTGAAGTAAAAGATTTATTTATGGGCCTTTTACTTTTCAATGAATGATTTATGCCTTTTTAGCATTTGCAATTAGTTCTATTTGATTTTATTTTTTCATAAAATATTTACCAAGTATTTTTGAAGATTTTGATATAGTTTTGAATTTTGATATAACTACACTTTATGGAACTTTTGAAAAAATAATGTTTATTGAATTAGCAGTTTTTGTTTTTATTGGAGCATTAAGTTGATTATTATCAAGTAGAAAATATTCTAAAGAAATAAAATATTAAAAATTATGTTTGATTACACACTTATTAATTTATCAAAAAATTTGAAAATAGAAAGAAAAAAAATTTCTTCTATTTTTTTATGTATTTCAGAAAAAATTGAAAAAAAACAAAACTGAATTTTGAATATAATTTTTGTTTCAAATGAACAAATAAAAAAATATAATAATGATTATAGAAAAAAAAATAAAACAACAGATGTTTTATCTTTTCATTATTTTGAAGATTTTTCTGATTTAAAAAATACAGATATTGCTTGAGAAATAGTTATTTCAGAGGAAAAAATTTTTTCTCAAGCTTTAGAATTTCAGATAAAACCAGAAGAAGAATTTTATAAACTTTTAATACATTCTATTTTACATATTTTATGATATGACCATGAAACTGAAAAAGATTTTTTGGAAATGAATACTTTAGAAAATGAAATAGCTTTTCAAGTTTTTTCAAAAAATTTTTTTTAAGAATTCAAGAAACAAGAAAGAGGAATTATTTTATTTCATTCTTAATAATCCTAACTTCATTCACCAACTCTACATCAAATTTTTTTTTAACTTTTTTTTGAATTAATTTTATTAAATTATCCAAATTTTTCCACTTAGCATTTCCATCATTCATCAAAAAATTTGCGTGTAAATCAGAAAAAAAAGCTCCTCATATTTTTTTTCACTTAAATCAAATATTTTCTATTAAAAATCAGGCAGAAATTTTTTTAAGATTTTTATTTTTTAATTTTGGAAATTTTTTAAAAAATTCTCATAATTCTATTTTAGGATTTTTAAAAAAACTTCAACAAGTATTTCATCTAGGTTGCTTATTTTCCCTAAAATCTATATTATCAATATTACTATGATATTTTTCTATTTTTTTACTTAAATCAAATTTAGCTGAAATCAAAAAATATCTAGAATCTTTTTCTTTTAAAATACTATTTCTATAAGAAAACTTCATATTTTTTTTATAAAAATATTTTATTTTTTTAGTTTTTAAATCAAAAATTTTTGCAGAAACAAAATTATTTTCAGTTTCAAGTCAAAAACATCAAGCATTTCAATAAACAGCTCAACCAATAGTTCAAGGTAAACCTATAAATCTATGCCAAGTAAATTCAGTTTCTTCCAATTCCAAAACATAAGCAATATTAGAAATATTTTCATTAGAAAAACTTTTCAAAACTTTTGTTTTAGAATTATATTTCCAACCATTCAAACTATTTTTTATAATAATTCCATCAAATTTATTAAAAGCAAAAAACATATTTGTTCATCATCAAATAAACAAAATTTTTAAATTTTTTTCAGAAGCAAACTCATTTATTTTTTTTAATTTTTCTAAATCTATTTCATTTTTTATTTCAAAAAAATAGCTTGCTTTTGCTTTAGTTTTGAAATTAGATAAATGAGTTATATCTTTATTTTTTTCCAGAATTTTCATAGTTTTTTAGTTATCTTTTATTTTTACAATGATGTTTTCCATCATATTTGAAACACTTTTTAAGAAAAAAGGAACTGTTTTTATTTCAACATTAGAAATTTTTTTATTATTAAGTAAAATATTTAAAGCCTCTTTTTTTTCTAATCCTAAAATATTTCTCTTTATTTTTAAAACGTCACTAGAAGAATTATTATTATAATCATAAGAAGTCCTTGCTTCTACTCACATTGTAATTTTTACTGGTAAAATATTTTTTTCATTTTTTTCTACAATATTTTGAATAGAAAGGGAATTATCTGTTATTCAAACCAATCTTTCTGCTCAAGTTAATATTTTATCTTTTATATCTTTTTTCAATTTACTCAAAATAAAATCTTTATTATAAACATATGTTGAAACTCCTATTTCTCCAACTAAAATAATATTTGGAGTTTTGTCTCAAATTTTATATTCTCAAACATTTTTTATCTTTATATCTCTAAATTTAGTTAATCAATCTATATTTAAAATTTCATATTTTACACTATTTTGCTTATTTTCAGAATTTATTTTTTCTTTTAATTTTTTCAAAGCTTCTTTTTTTATATCTTCAGTAAATAATTTTTTAAAAGTTTCTATATCATTTTCTCAAATAATTTTTAAAAATTTATCATTTCATCAAGAAAAATCAGTTTTTGATTTAGCATAAACTTTATCTTTATTTCTTAGATTTATTATAGTTAAAAGTGTTCCAGATTTTATATTTCCTCTACTTCAAATAAATTTTCCAGTTTCATCATATATTTTTGCAGAAGCTGTAATTTCTGCTATTCAAGGAACAACATTTCAAGAAGGATCTCTAGTTTTTCTAGGAATTTTTACCCAATCAGTTGTTTCAAAAATTATTCATTCATTTGTTACTATTCTAGTTTTTGGCTTCAAAGTCTGCTTTGTATTCAGTTCATTGTAAAAAATAACTGTTCACAAAGCTCTAGTTGTACTTTCAAAATAAACTCAAGTTGTATTATAAGTCCTTTCTAATTTTATTACATTTGTTTTTAACTTCAAATCTACAATATTTGTTTTTGTTGTCATTTCTCATTTTAATTCTTTAAAAATAAAATTTTTTGATTCTATTTTAGAAGTTATTTCAGGAGTAATATAAATATAAGTTTTATTTACAGCAAAATAAAATACAAAAACTAGTAAAAAAGATGCTAAAAATAATCATAAAAAAACAATCCAAAGACTAGAAGATTTTACTTTATCATAAGGAGAAACATATTCTAATTTTTCTAATCTAGTATATTTTAAGAAAAAATTTTTAAAAGAATTTCCAATTTTTTTTAATTCAAAAATAAAATATTGAAAAAAAGTAAAATTTTCTTTTAAAATTTTTCATTTAATATTATTTTCCTCAAAAAAATCTTTATCTTTTATAATAGAATAATAAATTCCCAACTTTGTTCAAATTCTTTTTGCTCACAAATCAGTAGTTAAAATTGTAATTCTTTTTCAATTTGATTTTGATTTAAGAATTTTTAAGCTCAAATAATTATGTAAAACCTGATGTCAAAATGGAAAATTCAAAATTATTTCATCAGATTTATTATCTTTTATTTTACCTATTATGTCTATTAGAGTATCTTTATTTTTTATATTTATCATATTAGCTAAAAAAGTTTTTATATTATATATATTAAGTATTAAGTCCAAATACATTGTTTAATAAATTTATAATAATAAATATACCAAAACATACTATAAACAATGTCTTTTTTATAAACTTTTCTTAATTGTAAGAAGTTTTTGTTTAAAATCAAATAAATCTTGTTTAAATAATTTTGAATTTAATTTAAACCAGTATTCTAATGCTTCAAATGGAGTTTTAACACCAATTTCAGTTTTTAAACTAGAATGCCTTCTTATTAAATTATAATCTGTTAAGTTCAAAGGCATTATTTAACAAAGTAGTGAAAGAACCTTATAAACAAAGATTTTTATTAAATAAAAAAAAATACAAAAATAAGAGCAAATCAAGGTCATTCAATAAAAGCAGATTTACAGCTAGAGGAAAAAACTCCTCCAGCTGTACTACATCATTGAACATCAGAAAAAAATATTGATAGTATACTTAAAAGTGGTATAAAAAAGATGTGTGAAATAAATATTGAAAAGCAGTAATTTTAGAAAATAATTGAGAAAAAATGCATAATAATCGTATAATATTTTTTTGTTCAAAAAATTGAATATGGCTTACTAATGATATATTAGCAAAATATTTACTAATTTTGGTTTAGTAAATAAATTTGTATTTTAAAAAAATAATAGAAAATTATAAAAAAAGAAGAGTCTTTTTTTTAGACTCTACTTTTTAGGGGGCAATTCAAATTTCTTCTTTTTTTTTAAAGTCTGGCTAAAAAATATTTGAAAAAAATTTAAAATAACTTGGGCAGGAGATAAGCTAAAAAAAATGAGAAATATCTTGAAAGATGGGAAATTGAGAGAAGTTTTAAGACTTGAAAACAAGAGTTTTATTTTGAAAAAATATGAACAAAAGTACTTCATAAAATTGATATTTTAGTAGTTTTAATTTTCTGAAGAGAAAAGTAAAACTGTAACTCTAAAATCTTGATCTAGTTGATCAAAAAAGGATTTAGTAGGGTGTATCAATTTTTCTAATTCTTTTACTGTACTTTTACAAATACAATTCATAAAAAAGATATTTGTGAAATTAATATTTCTCCTGTAATAATATTTTTTTTATAAATATTTTAAATTGTGCAGTTCTTTTTAGAATCTAAGTTAGATTTTTTCTTGATTTTCTAAAAAAAAATAATAATATAAACTTAAATATTTTCTAAAAAAAATATAGATGAACAATAAACAAAAAAAAGTATTAGTTTGATTATCTTGATGAGTAGATTCAGCTGTATCAGCTTATCTCTTAAAAAAAGAAGGTTATGATATTACAGCTTGATTTATGATAAATTATTTGGCACCAAAATGAGAATATTGTCCTACAAAAGAAGATATTAAAGAAGCTAAAAAAGTAGCAAAATTTTTAGATATTCCTTTTTTTATTTTTGATTATGTAAAAGAATATGAAAAAAAAGTACTAAATTATATGTTTGAATGATATAAAAAGTGAATTACTCCAAATCCTGATATAATGTGTAATTCTGAAGTAAAATTTAAAATTTTTTTAGAAGAAGCACTTGCTTTATGATTTGATTATATTGCAATGTGACATTATGCTAGAATAAAAAAAGAAGAAGGAGAAAAAAAAGAAATTTCACATCTTTTAAAATGAGTTGATGAAAACAAAGACCAAACTTATTTTTTAGCTTGACTTTCTCAAGAACAATTATCCAAAGCAATTTTTCCAATATGAAATTTACAAAAATCAGAAGTAAGAAAAATAGCAGAAAAAATAGGTTTGCCTAATGCAAAAAGAAAAGATTCTCAAGGGATTTGTTTTGTTTGAAAAGTAAATATGTTTGATTTTTTAGAGAAAAAAATAAAACCAAAAAAAGGTTTGGTAAAAAATACAAGTTGAAAAATTCTTTGAGAACATAAATGAGTTTTTTATTATACTATTTGACAAAGAAAGTGACTTGATATTTGAGGGCAAAAAGAAGCTATTTTTATAGTAAAAAAAGATTTAGAAAAAAATGAAATAATAGTATGAACAAGTGAAGATTTAGAACTTTTTTCTGATGAATTAATAATAAAAAATATCAATTTTTTAGCACCAAATACTTTTGATAAAAAAACAAAATATTGATACAAATTTTCATTAAAAGCAAAATGTAAAATTAGATACAGGCAAAAAGACCAAGAATGTATTGTTTTTCCTATTATTACTGAAAATAAAAAAGAAGAAAATTTTAAAGTAAAATTTACAAAAAAACAAAGAGCAATAGCAAGCTGACAAATTTGTGCAATTTACCTAGAAGATGAGCTAATTATGAGTGGGGTTATTGTTTAAAGATTTTATTTCAAAAATAATAAAAATGAATATTGAAGAAATTAAAAATATAATAAATATTATAGATAATTCTATACAAAATGAACCTAACCAAAATATTACTGGTGGGAATATTATAAAAGACTGATTTGATGAAAAAATAGATGAATATAGAAAAGTTATAATTAATTGAAAAGACTTTATTGCTAATTACCAAAGTGAACTTAGCTCACAAACTGGAATAAATAATTTAAAAATAAAGTATACAAATATTTGATGATATTTTATAGAAGTTGCAAAAAAAGATATTTCCAAAATTCCTGATGATTTTGTTCACAAACAAACTTTGGCTTCTGCTTGAAGATTTATAAGCTCTAAATTAAAAGAATTTGAACAAATGCTTTTAGAGGGAGAATTTGAAATGAATTCTAGAGA
>Ga0256834_1000933_pt1 | contig 20513 bp, 17 predicted proteins | sample 4281140metaG_FD_190536 | JGI IMG/M metagenome (GOLD analysis project Ga0256834, IMG submission 190536) | Hydrothermal vent microbial communities from East Pacific Rise, Pacific Ocean - 4281-140 | ecosystem: Environmental > Aquatic > Marine > Hydrothermal vents | place: Pacific Ocean: East...
GGTAAGCACTGTTTGATAAATTGCGCTTCTTTCTCACCATCGTGTGGATTCACATAAATTTTCATACCTAACCACAATTTCACTTTTTCTTTGAACGAATATTTTTTGTGCCAGCTATCATTTTGAAAAAAATCAAAACCAAACAACGTTACCGTGCCATCACCAATTAAACGCCGAACCATATCAACCGCCATACACCCTGTTGAAGGTCTTGCGCCCAAGGTGTCATATAATAACTGCCACCAATCGAGAGGATAAAAATAAATTTTCTCCCGTGCTTGATCAGAAACTAAATCACGGTTTTTAGGTGACATCCACATCACCTTAAACTCTTTTTCTGCCAACACATCTATTTTTCTTTTTTTACCTGACACACATAGCAAATCCAGCTTTGTGCCAACACTTTTCTTCATCTCTTCTGGCAACTGCCAAGCATCATTCATTCGAATAACCACGTCATAATCATCCACATCAAACTGCTGACCTAATACATTGCGTGAATTTCCCACCAATGCAACCCGCTTTCCCTGAATCAAGGATACAATTTCAACAACTTCTTTCATTTTTTAATCATCTCCTAAAATACGGTACTTGATACAAACGGGGCAATGTTATCTGGCACGACCACATCAATTCTTAACGTTTCACACAACGTAGCCATTTTTTTCGAATAGTCATCATCACTCACTTTCATCATGACAACATTGGCGTTTTCATCTATAAAACGAGCGAGTAATATCGTCGTTGACATATCTCCAATCACACGGCACTGTTGTAAAAAAGGCAATAACATTTCAAAGCTCACTTGACTCGGCAACAACAAAGCGCCCATTTTTTGTACGTTTAAAATATCTTTTTTGCCCGTAACTGGATGGTATTTCACGCCTACCTTTAAACCTTGTTGATGCAGTGCACCTAAAAGCGTTTCTATTGATTGTTGATAACCAGGTATTTTTGAAAAAATAAGCGGATTCGGCAACGTAATTAATACATCAAGCGCTTCTATTTGTTGTACGTTTAAAGACTCTGCCTGCAATATTTGTTTTGCAAAGTCCCCCACTGATTTTAAAGCTTCTTGATTTGGCAGTATCTGAATCGCACGGGTCGATTGCAAAAGAGCCGTGCGTTGTTTAGGATACATCAACCAAAGTTCATCTACCCAGCGACTCGCACCGATAGTTAAAGGTGGATCATACCAAAACCCATAACTTAATTTTTTAAACATCGCATCAATATAACGTTCTGTTTTTTTCTTAGACGCGGATCGACCTAAATACGAAAAAACACCGTCATCTAAATAACAGCCTACACAAGCTTTATACTGATTTTTAGCTTCTTGCAAAAAAAACTGACCCAAGACACTGCGGTCATTGCCCAAAAAAACACGATCAATCGCCAAATGTTGAATTCTATTTCGCATCATAACAAATTGCGCTTTTCGGCGTTTAAGCAATGCCCACCCTTTCAGCTCTCTGCCTGCAAACATTTCAACACTTGCAAAAGGCGTTAACGTCTTATGAAGAGGCGAATAAAAATTTAAGGGGTTTTGGGTATTTTGGTCAATAAAAATAAGGTGGCTTTCTCGGTCTTTGTTCGTATACGCAAGCAATAAAGCCCAAAAAAAATGCAGGGTTGAAGACACCAAATAAACATCTACTTTTTTAATCATCCAATGGCCTATTTACCTTGAATTCAAGTACAGGAGAATTAGAGTTCAAATCGGCTATCGCGTTAAAGTCATTTAAAACCGTTACTCCAAACGATAAAAATAAAGCTCTAAAATCACTTTCAAACTCATTTTTTTCAGGCAAGACTGCAATGCTTTGTATATCAGGGCGCAACCATTTGGTCGTCAACAACGTCGTCCCAACATCCCCCACCACAATGGCTTGAGGCTTTAACATAGGCAATACAAACTCAAATGCCAAGCCAGAGGGCATCACCCAGGAGTTTTCATCGTCCTGTAAAAAAAGTGGGTCCAGCTCCTTGGTTCTCGGATGATATTTAATGGCAACCCGCTTACCCTGTTTGTTTAAAGCCCCTACAAAGCGCCCAACGCGCTCAGGATACCCTAACATTTTTTTTATATTATTCGGGTGGGGAATCAACACCACGACATCAACCTCTTTCAAGCGTTCAATCGCAACATCCTTTAAGCCAAACCCCTCACAAATTGCACGGCTTATTACTTGCACATCAAGCGATGTAAACCATTGGGTTGGCAACGCTTGCTTTACCTTAGCATTTAACGCATCAATGCTTCGGTCAGGTTGAAACAGCCACGCTTGCTTAATCCACAAAGAACTCCCTACCAATCGCGGCTCTTGCCACCAGTGCCCATACACGATTTTTTTTAAAACACTATTTACACTGTCTTTTAACCAATGACTCTTTCGCCCTGCATAAGAGTACAAACCGTCATCCATGTACCACCCTTCCACCGAAGAGGCGTTTGACAGAGACATGTGCATCAAATATTGAAACTCCACTCGACGATCACTGCCCGTTGCAATCACATTTGGCTGAAATTGTTCAAACCAGCTTGCTAGCACCGTAAAATTTTTTGTACGCTCCGCTTTTTTTTGCCAGCCCTTCGCGATTCCAAGCGTTAATTCAACCTTTTCAAAAGGGCTGTTTTTCCATTGCTGAAGTGCTTTAAAGTACACATTATTGTCTCGATTTTTTTGATCAATTAAAACGATTTGAGAAATTTGTTCTTTCGACAAAGTCGATGCATGCGCCACGGCAACCAAAACATTTAACGGCGTAGACGGTAAATAAAGCACCTTTCTTTTAGACATTTGTTTAAATGAAGAGACCATTAGAGATGCACAGACCTCATAATATTCTGAAAGACATCTTCCACACTTAATCCTTGCAAAGAACGCATTTCAATCTCTTTATTAGGAAACTGCTTTAAATAATCGGGCGCACACGGCGATTCTAATCGAACCACCTTTGTACCATCCGCCCCCACTAATTTAGGGTCGGTCACACGATACAGCACCACCATCGGCACATCCAAAGCTGCCGCTACATGCGACAAACCCGTGTCCACCGACACCACACCTTTGGCCGTATTTAATAATTGCGCTACGGTATTTAAACTTAACGGTTTTTCGGGCACCCATGATTTATTGGACGGCGCAGAACTCGCAATGCGATTTGCTCGCAAACGTTCTTCTTCATTGCCCCAAGGTAACACCACCTTTACCCCTGCCGCATGAGTCAATGCCAACAACTCCATCCAATACGCCTCTGGCCAGTATTTACTCTCCCAAGTGGTGCCATGTAAAAAGACAAAATATTCCCCCCCCCCTAATGCCTCCATTAATATCTTCGGTTTTGACCAGAGGGAGGTATCCAATCCATAATGAATCACTTGATCTTTTGCCAGCTCGTAATCCAATGCTTGAGCCATCAATTGCCGTAATCGTAAAATGGCGTGTTGTGCTTTCGCTACAGGGTATTTTTTTTGATAAAACAACGTCGCCAACGGCTCTCGTGCACTCTGCCAATCGTACCCTGCAATAAGGGGGGGGGGGACTTTTTTTTCTCTGGATTTTGCGGCCTTTTTAGCCACTTTTCTTGCCACCCAGACACTCTTAAGCAAGCCTTGCGCATCCAAAATCAGATCGTACTGGGTTTGATGGATCGTCTCAAAAAAAGCGTTCATCGCTGGACGGGTTGCCTTAGACCACGGTGTTTTTCGCCACTTACGCAGCTCAACCGAATAGACCTTATCCACCACGGGATGCCAAGCAGGAATGTCTGCAAAGCCTTTCTCCACCACCCAATCCACCGTCAAGTCAGGCAGTGCCGCTTGTGCATCCGATAAAGCAGGAAAGGTATGAAACACATCGCCCATTGAGGACATTTTAATTAACAATATGCGCACGTATGTTCTCTATTGCCCCCGTTTCATTAACCAAGTTAAATAGGCCGTCACCCCCTCTTCAACGGTTTTAAAGCGCTTATCGTACCCTGCTTCACGTAAACGTGTATTGTCCGCTTGCGTGTAACTTTGATACGCGCCTTTTAAGTGCTCGGGAAATGGAATATACTCAATATCACCCTTGCCATGAAAATCAATCACCGCTTGCGCCACGTCTTTAAACGGTTGCGCCTTAGCGGGACCTAAATTAAAAATCCCTGACTTATCTGGGTGCTCAGCAAACCATAAATTAACCGACACCACATCGTCTACATAGACAAAATCACGGGTTTGCATCCCTTCACCGTAACCATCATACGCACCAAACAGTTTGACATTTTCACCCGCTAAAATTTGCTTGTGTAATTTAAACGCCACACTCGACATATCACCCTTGTGCTGTTCACGTGGCCCATACACATTAAAGTAACGAAAGCCCACAATTTGGCTTTTTGCATGAGGCAAAATACGGCGTACATATTGGTCAAACTGAAACTTAGAATAGCCATATACATTTAATGGCTTTTCATATTGACGTTCTTCAATAAACGTAGGGCCATCGCCGTACACCGATGCAGACGAGGCATATAAAAAGGGAATATCATGCTCTAATGCATAATTTAACACGTCTTTAGAGTATTCATAATTGTTGTCCATCATAAACTTACCATCCCACTCGGTGGTCGAAGAACACGCACCCTCATGGTAAATGGTGTCTATTTGTGGCAAGCCCTGATCGGCAAACATACGTTGCTGAAAATCTTCTTTGTCTAAATAATCCGCAATGTCACAATCGGCAATGTTCATAAATTTACGGCCATCGCTCAAATCGTCCACCACAATAATGTCCGTACGCCCTTGCTCGTTTAAGGCCTTAACGATATTACTGCCAATAAACCCTGCACCACCTGTTACTACGATCATAATTACATACCTACCCAACGATTATAAATGATAGCGCCCCAAACCAGTACAGCCATCCCAATTGCCAACAACACCGCAGCCGAACCTTGATCCTTGGCTCGACCTGATAACTCATGATACTCATCACCCACCCGATCCACCACCGATTCAATGGCGGAGTTTAACAACTCGACGATTAAGACCAAACACAATACCACAATTAGGGCAACCACTTCGAACACGCTCTGCCCTAGCCAAAATGCCACGGGCAATAACAGCACACACAGCACCAACTCTTGACGAAATGCCGCTTCATGTCGCCAACTGGCGCTCATACCCTTCCAAGAGTAGCCCATGGCGAACCAAACACGTTTTAGCCCTGTATGGGGTGACTTCATTTCATTTCCTTATCGAGAGACCTTGACAAAACTTATAGAGTACGGAATAAATTAGAAATTGCAATTCTATCATTTAGCCCTGTTAAAAGGGTAAAATAGCGCCTATTTACATAATTTTTCAAAGAACGCTATGGCACAACTCAATACACCGTGGGGACGGATAAAAGCCCACTTGGAAGCTTGGTTTATTGACCATGAGCTTTTACGCTTTCTATTCCGAAATTTTTACGCCCTATCAGACAAGGCTTACCGAAGTAATCACCCTTCACCCTCTTTTATCAAGAAAATACATAAAAAGCAGGGCGTTAAAACCATTATAAGCCTACGTCGAGCCAATACCACTGGACAGTATTTATTGGAAAAAGAAACCTGCGACCAATTGGGGATTACACTGTGCCATGTTCCCATGTCATCCCGAAGTATGCCTAAAGTTGAAAATATTTTAAAAGCAAAAAAAGCACTCGAAACCGCTCAATACCCTATTTTAATTCATTGCAAATCAGGCGCTGATCGTGCGGGACTGCTCTGTGTACTTTACGAACACCTTATTGAAAAAAAGCCCATTGAAGAGTCGTTAAAACAACTCAGTATGAAATACGGCCATTTTCGCTGGGCAGAAACAGGTAAACTTGATTATTTCTTTGATGCCTTTTTAGCGTTTCAAAAAGACAATCCAAACATTGAATTTATAGATTGGGTCACTCACCATTACGATAGAATTGCGCTCAACGATTCATTCCAAAGTGCTGGCTGGGCAAATATTGTCGTTAACAAAATATTGCGAAGAGAATAATCCATGTTTGACCGTAAAACCATCGCCCTATACCGTCGTTTATTAAACTATATCCTTCCCTTTAAAGGACTTATTGCCATCACTTTAGTGGCCTTAGTCATCATCGCCGCCATGGAACCGGCCATCGCGATGGTGCTTAAAAACTTAGTCGATGAAAGCCTGATTGCTAAAAATCCAGACTCTTTTGTAATGATTCCACTTTTACTCGCTGGCGTTTTTATCATTAAAGGCATTGCAGAATATTTTAGTAAAGTCTTTAGTCAGTGGATTGCTCAAAAAGCTATTTTAGCCATTCGAGCCGATATGTACCAAAAAATGCAACGCTTACCTTATGCTGTTTTTCAAAATTATGGTACGGGCAAGCTCATGTCCAAAATAACCTACGATGTCCCACAGGCCAGTAACGCACTGTCCACCGCTTGGGTCATTATTATTAGAGACTCATTAACAATCATTGCTCTCGTAGCTTACTTGCTCTATATTTCTTGGCAACTCACGTTAATCATGCTCGTTATTGGCCCAGTTGTCGCCTTTATTATTGATAAAACCAGCAAGCTAATGCGCAACTCCAGTAAATCAATGCAGCAAAACATGGGGCAACTGACGCATCAATTAGAAGAAGGCTTAACCGCACATCAAGACATTAAAATTTACGGTGCCGAAGGATACGAACAAAAACGATTTAAAGATACTGCTACAGAATTACTTAATAACTCTATGGCCGTCACCAAAGTGTCTGCTCTTAGTGTTCCACTGGTACAAGTATTAGCTGCCATCGCACTGTCTGGCGTTGTTTATATTGCGATGAAAATGTCCGCAGAAGGACAGTTTACACCAGGAGAGCTACTCGCCTTTATTACCGCCATGGCTCTCACTTTTGAACCGATGCGCCGCCTAACCAGTATTAACGAAACCGTACAAAAAGGCATGGCGGCCGCCGAAAGTATTTTTGAACTGCTTGACCAACCTAATGAAACCAATACTGGAACAGGCACTCTTACGGCACTCAAAGGTGAATGGCAGTTTAAAGACGTTCAATTTCAATACCCAAACAGCGATAAACCCGCTTTACAGAACATAAACTTAATCCTTCCTGCAGGTAAAACAACCGCGTTGGTCGGACAATCGGGCAGTGGTAAATCAACCATCGCCAACTTAATGACCCGATTTTACGACACCACGTCAGGCGAAATATTACTCGATAACACCAATGTTTTAACGCTTGAACGACGTTTTTTACGTGAACAAATTGCACTGGTCAGCCAAAAAGTCATCCTGTTTGAAGACACCATCGCCGCCAATATTGCTTATGGACAACCAGACATTTCCAACGAAAAAATCACTCAAGCGGCAAAAGATGCTCACGCATGGGAATTTATTGAAAACCTTCCGATGGGGCTTCAAACCAACATTGGCGAGAATGGCAATTTACTGTCGGGTGGACAACGCCAGCGCATTGCCATAGCCCGTGCCTTTTTGAAAAACGCCCCCATTTTAATCATGGACGAAGCCACCTCTGCACTTGATAACCAAAGCGAAAAAATGATTCAAAAAGCAATGGACATTTTAAAGAAAAATCGTACCGTCATCATCATTGCACACCGTTTAAGCACCATTGAAAACGCCGACAATATTGTAGTACTCGACAAAGGAAAGCTCATTGAACAAGGCTCGCACGCCACGTTATTAAAGCAACAGGGGCCTTACGCCAAGCTCTACCAAAAAGGAGAGGATATTGATGGCTAAACAAGCCGCCAAAAAAAAATGCCCCCCCCCTAAAACGGCTCCCACATTTGAATCGCATTTTCTTCTACCCAACTACTGGGGAATTTGGCTTGGCATTGGCCTGCTTCGTCTGCTTAACCTTGCCCCACTTCGCTGGAAAGCACCGATTGGAAAAATACTAGGTAAGTTACTGAGCAAGCTTTCATCTAAACGAGAGCGTTTAGTCGAAGCAAATATTCAGCTCTGCTTTCCTGAAAAAACGCCTGAAGAACAACGTACGATTGTACGCGAACACTTTGAATCGCTTGGACTGAGTTTAATGGAGATGGGCTTTGTCTGGTGGGGCGATCATAAAAAAAACCACGCTCACGCTAAAGAGCGTGAAATGGTGCATTTCATTGGTCAAGAGAATCTCTTTGCAGCACAGCAACAAGGCAAAGGGGTCTTAATTTTAGCCCCCCACTTCACCACCTTAGAGCTGACAGGACTATTTGTCTCTTTTTTAACCAACTACCATGCTGTCTATCGTCCACATGATAACCCGCTTATGGACTACCTCATCGCCAAAGGGCGTGCCATCGCTTTCAGTGATGGCCGTAAAGTCGTCCCACTCTCCAACGCCAATACGCGCCAAATGCTTAAAGTGCTCAGAGCGGGCGAAAGCATGACCTTTCTACCCGATCAACGCTACCGTGCCAAAGGCCATGTGGTGGTGCCATTCTTTAATCACGACACCAAAAGCAACCCCGCCACCTCCAAGCTTGCCAAAATGACTCAATGCGCTGTAGTCCCCACTTTCACTCGCCGTATCAAACCTTTTCAATACGAAGTCGAATTTCTCCCCCCCCTTGACCACTTTCCATCAGGCGACGACTACGCCGATACCCTACGACTTCACCAACTCTATGAAACGGAAATACGAAAAAATCCTGAACAATATCTGTGGGTACATAATCGTTGGGACTTAAAACATCAGACAGAGCCTAAACGAACACAAACTTAGGAGCGTATTCGAAATAACCTATAGAAACCTGCTCTTTCACTCCTAATATTTATAAATATCACGACAACTTTAATCCGTACCACAAGCAACAAAGTTGTCATAACTATATAAAAATTCGATATGATAATACCCAACTCGTCACTACTCAGTCAGTAGTTGTCAGATTATCCCTACAAACTCAAAGCTTGGCACTATGAACACAGAAATTAAAGAAACAAAAAAAAACGGCTGCCTTCGTACACTAGGCATCATGCTCATTACCGTCATCATTTCAGTGATCGCCACTATTTTTGTACTCAATTACTACCTCTTTCCAAAACAGCTCGAACCAGTTGAATTGAGTTCGCGTGAAACAACTGAGCTCAATCAAAAACTCAAACACTTTGGCTTACCCGAACTCGCGCCCTCAGACAGACATCCCAATACCTTAACGCCAGAACCCTATACCGAAGTTGGCGCTAAACGTGAAATAATTTTTAGCGAAAAAGAACTCAATGCTATGCTCGCAAAAAACACCGACCTTGCTAATAAAGTCGCCATTGATTTGGCGAATAACCTAGCCAGTGCAAAAATGATCATCCCCCTTGACCCCGACTTTCCAATTTTGGGAGGCAAAACACTTAAAGCCCATGCTGGCGCAGAGTTAGCTTATGCCAATGGACGACCCATCGTGATATTAAAAGGAGTAAGCGTATGGGGTGTACCCATTCCAAATGCATGGCTAGGCAACCTTAAAAACGTAGACCTCGTCAAAGAATTTGGAGGAGACGAAGGTTTTTGGAAATCTTTTGCCGATGGCGTTGAAAACATAGACATAGAAGAAGGGCAGTTAAAAATTAAGCTAAAAGAATAATGCTTGCTGTAATACTCATGCCTTTTGATTTAAAGCTACTACAGATACGTTTATAGAGATTGCTGTCTGTTTTTAACTCTCGGACAAACCTCACAGGAGGCTGCTCCGAGAGGAACAGTAAAAACTAATCAAGCAACTTTAAATATCTATCTGCAATTTTAGCTGGCAGAGGAATGTAACCGTCTTTTTCCACTCCTGCTTGACCTTGCTTAGAGAGCACCAATGTTAAAAACTCTTTAACCACAGGGTCTAAAGGTTTATTTGGTGCTTTGTTAATGTAGACATAAAGAATACGTGCAAGAGGGTAAGAACCATTGACTGCGGTTTCTTTATTCACTTCAACGTATTTTTTACCTGCTTTTTTAGCCAACGGTAACATTTTTACACCCGCTGTTTTATACCCAATACCAGAATACCCAATGCCATTTAACGAGGCTGAAACCGATTGAACCACTGAAGCTGAACCAGGTTGTTCATTAACACTCGATTTAAAATCTCCTTTACACAGGGCTTTCTTTTTAAAATAACCGTAAGTTCCAGAAACTGAATTACGGCCATAAAGCTGAATTGTTTTATCTGCTAAGGATCCTGTTACACCCGTATCACCCCACGTTGCAATGTCATTTTTTACACCACATTTACGCGTTGAAGAAAAAATAGCATCTACTTCTGGAATGGTCAGCCCTTGAATCGGATTATCTTTATGCACGTAAACCGCAAGCGCATCAATTGCAACACCAATGGCCGTTGGTTTATAACCGTATTTTTTTTCAAACATCGAAAGCTCTTTTGCTTTCATTTTACGACTCATTGGCCCAATACTAGAGGTTCCCTCTGTCAATGCGGTGGGGGCTGTCGATGAACCCGCTGCTTGAATTTGAATGTTCACATTTGGATAAACACGTTTAAATTCTTCGGCCCATAAGGTCATTAAGTTTGCAAGCGTATCCGAACCCACTGAAGATAGGTGGCCTGAAACACCTGACACTTTTTGATAATCATTAAGCTCTGTACTGCTTGCGCTCGATAACGCAGGGGCAATCATCGTTGCTGCTGCAAGTCCAAGTGCCATAACAAGTTTAGAATTTTTCATGCTTGTACTCCAAAATAATAAATAATTTACATATTGTCTTTATCACAACGTCTATTCTAGCAATGCTTCGTAACGCTCTCTTGACACAAATATGACATGTTTATGACGATCACGGCAAAAGAATCTAACGACTCAGTAAGATAAGCACTATAAAAAATCACAACGGAATACTGATCCCTTACCGACTTGGCTCTGTATTTTCAGCTCCGAATCATGTCTCTCCAGTACATGCTTTACGATTGCCAAACCTAGACCTGTCCCGCCACTCTCACGTGACCTTGCTGTATCAACGCGATAAAATCGTTCTGTTAATCGACTCAGGTGCTCCTTGGATATACCGATCCCTGTATCTTCCACTTCAAAATGTGAACCTAAAGTATCAGAGAACCAGCGAACTGAAACTTCTCCCTCTTTTGGCGTATAACGAAAAGCATTGGAAATTAAGTTGGTAAATACACTTTTAAGCGGCTCTTCAACCCCTTTTAACGTTAAACCCTCTTCAATTGAAAAGTAAATATCATAATCATTTGAGTAGAGATAACGAATATCCACTTCGATATTTTTTAACACCTCATCAACCTTAACCACTTTTGTTGCATTGACTAAGGTGTCCGATTCAATTTTAGACAGGGTCAACAAATCTTCAATAATCGCTTGCATTCGTAATGATTGATGGTGCATCTGCCCTAACGGTTTTTCCCAAAAATCTGGAATTTGATCCGTCATATCAATCATCATTTCTAAATAGCCATTCACAACGGTAAGCGGAGTACGTAACTCATGTGAGGCATTAGCAACAAAATCTTTACGAATTTTAGCTAAATTATAAAGCTCATGCACATCCTCAAGCATTAACAAACGATGCCCATGATAGTAATCAAAAATTTCACAACGGTAGGTTCGAGTTTGCCCCATAAAAGCCTCTAAGAACAGTGGTTTTTCAAACTCTTTTTGTTTTAAATATTGAATAAATTCAGGCTGACGCACCAAGGTTTCCAGTTTTCGCCCCGTATCACTGGGCTTAATCGAAAGAAGGGTTTGCGCTGCGTTATTAAACCACTCAATTTTATGATTTTTGGTTAAAGAGACAATGGCAATGGGAAGCGCCATAGAAGCGGCATGAAATTGCTCGGACTTACTGTTTTGTAAATCGGCACGCTTTTCCAGCGTTCGTCGCTGGCGAGAAATAAAAAAACATAACGTTTGCCAAAAGCCTGAACTGGGCGCAACAACATCAGAATCGCCGCGTAGCCAAGCTTCAAATTGATATAAACTCCAAACCTGACGTGCGACATATAGCACTAGATAAAGAACAATAATAATGACCCAATGCCCTGTAAGCCAAGCAAAAAACAGAAAGATTCCCAGCGAAAGGGCAATCCATATTAGCTCACGGGAAATGGCTTTAGATACAAGGCTACGCGACATTAAGCCATCCTTTTTTTAATCGATCGAAAAACGATACCCAGCCCCCCGAACCGTTTGAATCACCTCTGCACGCTGTACAGGTTCTAAAATTTTTCTAAGGCGACGAATATGAACGTCCACCGTTCGATCTTCCACCACCACTTGCTCACCCCACACATGATCTAATAGCTGCAAACGTGTAAAAACACGATTAGGGCGACTCATAAAAAACTGCATCAGTCTAAATTCGGTGGGTCCCAGTTTAACCTCTTTACCAGCCACGGTAAAACGATAACTGGCCAAATCCAGTTTAAGATCGCCTTGAACCAAGGTTTCCGAAACATGAGCATCCGAATTCTCTCGCCTTAAAAGCGCTTTTAAACGAGCGACCAATGCGCGAGGTGAAAACGGTTTAACCACATAATCGTCCGCACCTGCTTCAAACCCTTGTACTTGGTCGTTTTCTTCCCCCCTTGCAGTGAGCATAATAACGGGCATACTTGCAAACCGTTCATGCTTTCGAATTCGTTCAACCAAACTCACTCCAGATACGCCTGGAAGCATCCAATCCAAAAGCATGCAAGCAGGCACATTGTCATTCAAACTCTGCCAAGCCTGTTCGGCATTATGTGCCTCAATGACCTGATAACCTGCGGAAGATAAGGTGAAATTTAACATGTCACGTATCGCCGCTTCATCTTCTACAATCAGAATCGTCTCAACAGACATGGCAATACTTCCTTATATTTTTTCTAAAAACTTGGTTAAACGCTCTTGATCCATATTACGAACGTCTTTTCCTTGCACTAAATAAATAATACTTTCCATAATATTTAATGCGTGATCTGACAAGCGTTCACTGGCACGTAACGCCGTCATGACCTCTAGCAAAGATTCTACATTTTCAGGGTTCTTTTTAAACTGTTCTGTTACATTTTTACAGGCTTTTTCATATACATGGTCGACCACGTCTTCTTGATCTAGAATCGACATCGCATCTTCCGCAGAAACACGAGCAAACGCATTCAGTGTTACTTTCAGCATTTCACGAGAACGAGTGGTAATATCAACCAGCTCGGCATAACCCGCATAATTGGCACAAACGCCAGGGTCATTTTTATGAAACTTAATGACCAACTTAGCTAGTTTACAGACTTCATCGCCCATTCTTTCTAAGTCAATGGCAATACGAATGGTAGCCAAAATAAGACGTAAATCCGATGCGGTCGGTTGCTGACGTGCTAAAACACGAATACACAAACGGTCAATTTCCATCTCTGCTTGATTAATCACTTTATCAAACCGAACCACCTCTTTAGCAACCTTTGCATCCGCATTCTCCAGTGCTGAAAGAGCCATATCGAGCTGATTTTCAACCATGCCCCCCATTTCTAGGATGTGGTTAAACAACTCTTCTAAATTACGATTTAATTGGTTCGATATATGTGAACTAAATTCTTTTTTTTGCACAATAAGGCTCCTTTACAGGGGGGGGATAAAATATTTTTAGGCATTGATAACCAGTGCCCTCTTAGCCGTAACGACCTGAAATATAATCCTCTGTTTGTTTTAATTTAGGGTTTGTAAAAAGCGTGTCTGTATCCGTATATTCAACCAAATCCCCCATATACATAAACGCCGTATAATCTGAAACACGTGCTGCTTGTTGCATGTTATGCGTAACAATCAGAATCGTAAACTCTTTTTTCAACTCAAAAATCAGCTCTTCTACGGCCAGTGTCGAAATCGGGTCAAGTGCCGAGGTTGGCTCATCCAACAACAAAACTTCTGGCTTAATCGCAATGGCTCTTGCAATACACAAACGCTGTTGCTGCCCCCCTGACAAGCTCAGTGCATTATCATCCAAACGGTCTTTAACTTCATCCCAGAGGTTTGCGCCACGTAGTGCCCATTCAACGGTCTCATTTAAAAGCTGTTTATTCTTGATGTTTTGCAGTCTCAGCCCGTAGCAGACATTTTCAAAAATGCTTTTAGGAAATGGGTTGGGCTTCTGAAACACCATGCCTACACGACGACGCAGTGCTGATACATCCATGCTTTTTAAGTACACATCTTCATTATCCAATAAAATGGTACCCTCAACACTCACAGAGTCAATCAGATCATTCATTCGATTAAAGCAACGTAACAAGGTCGATTTACCACATCCCGATGGCCCAATAAATGCTGTAACTCTATTTCTTGGTAATTGCATATTCACGCCAGTTAAGGCCTGTTTAGAACCGTAATAGAGGTTCCAATCTTTGACTTCGATTGCAATATCTTCATTCTCTAAAGATAACTTGTCTGACGCACGATTCATTGAAAAACTTTTTAATTCTGACATGAGTATTCCTTAACCTAAAATCTTGTAATTAATTTCCAAGCGACTTATAACGCTCTCTTAAGCGATTTCGAATCATAATTGCCCCCAAGTTAAGCGACACAATAATTACCACAAGCAACAAAGAGGTTGCATACACTAATGGCTGAGACGCTTCCACATTTGGACTTTGGAAACCAACATCATAAATATGAAACCCTAAATGCATAAACTTATTTTCTAAATGAATAAATGGCGCATTAAAGTCCACGGGAAGTGCGGGTGCAAGTTTAACAACTCCCACCAACATCAACGGCGCAACCTCTCCCGCGGCTCGCGCAATGGCTAAAATAAGCCCTGTCATAATCGCGGGCGTTGCCATGGGCAAAACAATTCGAGTAATGGTTTCAAACTTTGTCGCACCCAATGCTAACCCACCTTCTCGTAAAGAGCGAGGAATACGGGACAACCCTTCTTGAGTTGAAACAATCACCACAGGTAAGGTTAACAGCGCCATGGTTAGGGAAGCCCATAATAAACCAGGCGTTCCAAACACGGGATTAGGCGCAGCATAGCCATAAAACAGATCATCTATGGAGCCCCCCAAAACATACACAAAGAAACCCAATCCAAAAATACCAAAGACAATGGAAGGCACCCCCGCTAAATTATTAATAGAAATCCGAACCAATCTTAAAAGAGGACCATTTTTAGCGTATTCTGACATATAAATAGCCGCTAACACGCCCATTGGGGTAACCAAAATGGTCATGAGTAACACCATCGTTACCGTACCGACAATAGCAGGAAACACCCCCCCTTCGGTATTAGCTTCACGTGGATCTTCTGTTAAAAAGTTTCCAATGGAACCAAAGAAAAACCCTACTTTTGAAAGCAAAGACATATTGTTCGGTTGCCAAAAACGTACTACTTGTTTTATTTTGACGGTAATTTTTTGATTACCCGCAATGGTTAAGGTCACCTCTCCTAACGAATCCGCTTCGTCGTGCAAAGCTTGCATTGAAGCTTGAAGCTCTACAAATTCCTGATTCAACACTGCTCTTTGCGTTTCAAATTCAGATTCCGTTTGAGCATCGTACTCACCTTTTAACTCAAGCTTTTTTTGATCTAAGCGTAGCGATTCAATTTGATAGTTAATCCTTCCCATAACGGTTTTTTCGATGTGGTGAATTTTTTCATGCAATGCATTGCCTTTATCAGCCAGATCATCCAGAACTGACTCAATATCTGTCCCTGTTGCAATCGTCTTTCCATTAACCGTTAAAGACTCAAAATAACCGTATACATTGCCCCACTGATAGCGTTCAATTACCGTAATGTTATCTGCGATTGTCACGGACTCTTCGTTTAAATCTCTTGAGTTGACCCACTTAAAATCAATGCCATAAATATCTCGATTCCCCGTTTTAATCAGGTATTCAGGAACCTCATGAACAATGGTGGGGTCATTTTCATCCGCCACAAGCTTAAGTTTGGTTTTATGAAGTTCACCCACCACCTGCTCAACCTGACCATTTGCATTAGTCACCTGATAGTCATGCACATTATGTGGCCAAAAGTGTAGCAACCCTTTATAAGCGATCATCGCCAACAAGCCAAAAACCAGTACCAGACTCACACTTACCGCAGAGGCACTAAACCAAATCCAATGTTCACCTTTATTAAACCAACTTTTCATTGCACTACTCCTTAAAGTGAACTGTATTTACGGCGCATGCGCTCACGCACAATTTCCGCTAACGTATTAAAGAAGAAGGTAAAGACAAACAGTGCCAAACCAGATAAGAATAAAACACGATAATGAGAACTGTATACCTCCGCTTCGGCCATCTCTACCGCCAAGTTGGCCGACAACGTTCGCATACCCTCAAAAATATTCAGCTCCATCAACGGCGTGTTTCCTGATGCCATCAAGACAATCATCGTCTCGCCCACACCACGACCAAAACCAAGCATGATTGCAGAAAATATACCAGGGCTTGCTGTCGGTAACACCACACCCACCATCGTCTGCCAACTACTGGCACCCAATGCCAAGGAGCCATTAATCAAATAGCGTGGTACATTATAAAGTGCGTCTTCTGCCACCGAAAAGATGGTGGGAATCAAAGCAAACCCCATCGCAAAGCCAATCACCATCGCATTACGTTGGTCAAAGTCAATGCCTGCTGAATAGGTTAACCAATGGCGCATGTCCCCATTAAAAAAAGTATTTTCAAGCGGTTTGTCCATAGACATGGCAAAGTAGCCCAATAAAAATACGACAGGAATCATCAATAAGGTTCGCTTACCTTCTGGCACCAGCAAACGAATGGATTTTGGCAATTTAGACCACGAAAAACCAAAGAGCAAGATTCCTACCGGCACAACAATCAGCATGGCAAAGAACCCAGACAGGTTCGCTTCCATCATCGGTGCCAACCACAAACCGGCCAAAAACCCTAAGATAACCGTTGGCAACGCTTCAATTAATTCAACCGAAGGCTTAATCCACTGGCGTGTTTTTGAATCCATAAAAAAGGCAGTGTAAATGGCGGCTAAAATCGCAATCGGTACGGCAAACAGCATGGAATACATCGCGGCTTTAATCGTACCAAAGGTTAAGGGTGTCAAAGACATTTTAGGTTCAAAATCTGAGCTAGCCGAAGAGGACTGCCAAGTATAACCTGGCTCATCATAGCCCTCATACCAAACCTTACCCCATAAACTTTTAAAAGAGACGTCTGCATACTCACTTTCTACATTATAAGTCACCACTTGCCCAGACTTTGTCTCCAGCAATACACCGTTGGCACGAGGCATAATCGAGACGAAAGATACCCCTTTCTCATCCACTTCAACACTCTCCAAGTGCCTTTCTGAAGTGGAGTGAAACAGATCAAGCTGTCCCGCCTGATCAATCGTCGCAAACCCTCTGCGGGCATGCTCAATCGCAATCATAGTAACGGGGTTATCAGACACCTTAAATTGACGAATTTTTTGCAATTGAAATACATTGTCTTGATTACGTACGGGAAACCATTGGAACACAAAGCCCTGTTCTGTACCCACCATTAAAGAGTAGTCACCCAATAAAAAACGAAGGGTTGAAATTGAATCATTTTGAGATAATAGGCTCACTTCTTGAACAAGTTCAGGTAATTCAATATCAGAAAGATCGTAATAGTCCGTTTTTCCACCTTTAGAAACCAAATACAAGTTACGCATACTGCCATCTAACAACAAGTATTCAACATCAATGTGAGATTCAATGCGTGCCTCACCCTCTTCTGATAACATAAGAGAGTCATCTAAAAATGACGATTCCGCCATATAACTTTTAACATGTACTTGGCTCTCACCTTGTTCTTGGAAGGCCACGACTAAGGCCTCATCACTTAAGCGCACGGCTAATTTTGAGATCGCACCATCGGCTAATTCAACAGGTTCGTCACCAAAAGGGTATTTAATTTCAGGCGAAATGGTTTTTACATCATTAGGGTAGGTCACTTTATACCCATACTGAGCAACAAGAAAGGTTCCATCAGATAAACCAAAGGCCAATATATTTTGAGATTCATCCACAATAAAGAACGAGCTAATTTCCGCACCATTCAAAGGCAGGCTCTCTTCACTGCTTACAAGCCCACTGTCCAGATTAAAGCCAATGAGCTGTCCACTTTTTGTAAAACGAACCGCACTCTCTTTGTACTCATCCATGCCATAATAAAGCGTTTCATCTTGAACTGAACCAGGTATATCAAAACTGGAATGCTCCTCTACCGTTGCCGAAGTAAACAGAGGCGCAACCACATACACCAAAAAAAACATAATCAGTAACACAGCCGTAATAACCGAAATACCGCCAAAACTAATGCCATAACGCGCAAATCGATCTTTAAAATTTCGAATTCGAATTCGACGGTCAAACTTTGGACCTTTTAAGACGCGCTCTAATTTTTGTTCAATATTTTTATCCACAATACTATCAACTCAGTAAGCCTTAGATTTTTCGAATTTTACAACTTAATTATGCCGCTTATATGACATAAACATTACAATTTACTTCGTACAAACACTGATGCACCAAATAAAAAACATATCGCACCATTTACGTTCAAACAAAAGACTCGTATTTATTACACTGCTCCATGAATAAAAATCATTATTCCTAATGAATCAATCACTTAATTCGTTTTAAAAAAAACATTCGCTTTTTGGCATATTTCCCGCTAACATCAACGGGATAATTTTTTAATTTTAACAAGTCCTAAGTCAGGAAGAAGGAAGAAAAATGTCTCAAGCTATTTTCGATCTCATTAAAGAAAATGATGTAACGTGGGCAGACCTACGTTTTACAGATACGCACGGTAAAGAACAACACGTCACCATCCCTGCATCCAGCATTGATGAAGACTTCTTCACCGATGGTGAAACGTTTGATGGTTCTTCTATCGCTGGCTGGAAAGGCATTCATAACTCAGATATGATTCTGATGCCTCAAACGGATGGCTTTGTTCTAGACCCTTTCACCAATGATCCAACCATTATTATTCGTTGCATGGTTGTTGATCCGTCCACCATGGAATCTTACGAAAAAGACCCACGTGGCGTGGCTAAAAAAGCAGAAGCATACTTAAAATCAACCGGAATTGCGGACATCGCCTTCTTTGGTCCAGAGCCTGAATTCTTCATCTTTGATGACGTTCGCTGGGGATTAAACATGTCGGGTTCATTTGTCAAAATTGATGCCGATGAAGCGTCGTGGAACTCAGAAAAAGTCTTTACCGATGGTAACGTTGGACATCGCCCTGGTGTCAAAGGCGGTTACTTCCCTGTACCTCCTGTTGACCAACTACACGAAGTACGTGCCGATATTTGTGCCATGGCAGAAGCCATGGGCTTAAAGCTAGAAGCGCATCATCACGAAGTTGCGACAGCGGGTCAATGTGAGCTTGCCGTAGCAGGAAATTCGCTTACCGCAAAAGCAGATGAAGTTCAAATCCTTAAATATGCCGTACACAACACCGTACACGCACTGGGTAAAACTGCAACGTTCATGCCTAAGCCAATCGTTGGCGACAACGGGAACGGAATGCACATCAATCAATCACTCTCTAAAGACGGTAAAAACATCTTTGCGGGTGACGTTTACGCTGGCCTTTCTCAAGAAGCACTCTGGTACATTGGTGGCCTAATGAAGCACGCTCGTGCTTTAAATGCGTTCACAAACCCAGGAACCAACTCTTATAAGCGTTTAGTCCCAGGTTTTGAAGCGCCTATTTTATTGGCTTACTCTGGCTCTAACCGTTCAGCATCGATTCGTATTCCTTATGCACCTTCTGAGCGTTCACGTCGTGTTGAGCTGCGTTTCCCAGATCCAACGGCTAACCCATACCTAGCGTTCGCCGCTTCGTTAATGGCAGGTCTTGACGGCATCATCAATAAGATTGATCCAGGCGCACCATCCGAAAAAGATTTATACGATCTTTCACCTGAAGAAGAAGCCACTTACGATACCGTTTGTGCCTCTTTAGAAGAAGCGCTGGATGCACTGAACGCAGATCGCGACTTCCTAACAACAGGCGGTGTGTTCACCGATGAGATGCTAGACTCTTATGTTGAGTTAAAAATGGAGCATGTTACCCAACTGCGTGCGACCACTCACCCTATCGAGTTTGAGCTGTACTATTCGGCTTAATCATTAATAAGCCTCTGCTAAGATTACATTAGCCATAAAAAAACCCATCTCAATTGATGGGTTTTTTTATGACTTTCAATGCATCAAACTTTAGCATTTGAACAATTGTTTAAAAATTTTCTCCCCCCCTATTCTATATGTCTAGGAGACGGTTTGTAGTGGTCTAATAAAGCTGTAGGGATCTATAGCCTATAATAACCTTAATATTTATAGGATATAACATGACCAAGAAAGCTAGAAAATCTCGACTAATCTTTAGCACAGATCAAAAACTAGAATACGCCAAGCTCATGATCATCGAAAACTACACCCATCAACAAGTAATGGATATATCAGGCGCAGGCTATACGGCCGTCGCACGTTGGAAAGAGCAGTATCTA
>Ga0256834_1000934_pt1 | contig 20508 bp, 17 predicted proteins | sample 4281140metaG_FD_190536 | JGI IMG/M metagenome (GOLD analysis project Ga0256834, IMG submission 190536) | Hydrothermal vent microbial communities from East Pacific Rise, Pacific Ocean - 4281-140 | ecosystem: Environmental > Aquatic > Marine > Hydrothermal vents | place: Pacific Ocean: East...
GCAAACATGTCAGCTAAAATGAGCAAATCTTGGCTTTCTGGGTGGGCAACTCCTTGGAATCTCAAAAGCGAATTAGCTTGGGAAAAATCTCAAAGATTTGCAGGTTTTGCCATGACAGGAGTTGCTGTCATACTATTTATTTCAACTATAGCGTGGAGATTTTTTTATCTTCCATTTTTTCTAGCAGATTTTTCAGTAATAATTATCATTGGCGGAGGAATTCTTACCTATGCAGGGGTTTTTATTATTTCGTATTATGTATATCAACAAGAGCAGCACAATAAAGCCAAAGAGGAAAATAACCTATGAATATAAAGAGTTAGTATAAATAATAGATTCAATTTCTAAACTATTATTTCGCTAGCTCTTTACTTATAGCATCAATTGCTTCCTGTGCTTTTGTGCCATCAGGGCCGCCAGCTTGTGCCATATCTGGACGACCGCCGCCGCCCTTTCCGCCCATTGCGCTTGAAGCGAGGCGAACAAGATCAACAGCATTTTTTGTAGTAGCTAAATCACTCGTAACTCCAACAACAATTGCGCCTTTGCCATCTTCACTAACTGCTGCAATCGCCACAATGCCAGAGCCGATAGATTTTTTTGCTTCATCAACAAGACCTTTAAGATCACGAGGCGAAATCCCACTCACAACACGACCCATGAATTTTATATCACCAATTTGCGCAATATCACTACCTGCCTCGCCAGCATTTGCGCCTGACCCACCCATAGCGAGTTTTTTCTTAGTCTCAGCAAGTTCACGCTCAAGTTTTTTACGATCATCTAACAGTGAAGCAACACGATTTAATGCTTCAGATGGTGAAGTTTTAAGAGTAGCTGAAATATCTTTAAGTTGATTTTCTGCCTGCACAAAATGCGCACGAGCGCCTTTTGCTGTTAGCGCCTCAATTCGGCGCACACCAGCGGCAACCGAAGTTTCACCAATGATCGCAACCAAGCCAATATCACCAGTTTGTTTAACGTGCGTGCCACCGCATAATTCCATTGAATATGCATTACCCTGCTTTTCGCCCTCAAGCGCAACACCCATAGAAACTACCCGAACTTCATCGTCATATTTCTCACCAAAAAGCGCCATTGCTCCCGCCTCACGTGCCTCATCAACTCCCATAAGGCGAGTTTCTACTTTGCTATTTTGCAAAATTATATCATTTGCAATACGTTCAATCTCAGCAATTTCTTTAGCGCTCACCGCCTTAGTATGCGAGAAATCAAAACGAAGACGGTCTGCTGAAACCATTGATCCTTTTTGTGCAACATGCGTTCCTAATATTTCACGTAATGCTTCATGCAATAAATGAGTAGCGGAGTGATTTGCGCAAATTGCATTGCGATTATCAAGATTTACATCAAGATTTAAAGCCATGCCTGCTTCGATTTTCCCCTTGCCAACTTTGACATGATGAACATAAACACCGCCAACTTGTTTGCTTACCCCAACAACATCAGCGGCAATTCCATCTGCACTCATTGTGCCAATGTCACCAACCTGCCCGCCGCTTTCTGCGTAAAATGGAGTTTGATTAAATACTATAAATCCCTCTTCACCCTCAGATAAAACCTTAACAATTTCACCATTTTTAATAAGTGAAATAACTTCTCCCTGTGCGCTTGTTGATTTATATCCTAAAAATTCTGTTGCCCCTGCAATGACAGCAATTTCAAACCAAACTTGCTCAGTCGCTACACCGCCCGCCCCTGCCCAGCTTTTTCTAGCCTCTGCTTTTTGTGCTTCCATTGCGTCTTGAAAACCACCTAAATCAACATTTATTCCACGATTTCTAAGTGCATCTTGGGTTAAATCAAGTGGAAAACCATATGTATCATAAAGCTTAAATGCAGTGCCACCATCTAGCATATCACCCTTTTTCATTGATGAAGTTTCCTCATCAAGAATCGATAATCCCCGGCTAAGAGTTTTCAGAAAACGCCCTTCTTCGAGGCGAATAGTTTCGCCTATCATATTTTCGCCTATCACTAATTCAGGATAAGCCTGCCCCATTTCACGAACTAAAGTAGGCACAAGCGAATGAATAATTGGCTCTTTTGCACCAAGCAAAGTTGCATGGCGCATTGCACGACGCATAATGCGGCGAAGCACATATCCACGCCCCTCGTTTGAAGGCAAAACCCCCTCAGCAATCAAAAAGGACATTGCCCGCAAATGATCAGCAATTACTCGGTGCGAGGTTTTACCTTCGCCATTTGCATCAGTATTGGTAGCATTTGCAGAAGCATTTATTAGTGATTGAAATAAATCAGTATCATAATTATCATGTTTACCTTGTAAAATCGCAGATAAACGCTCTAGCCCCATACCAGTATCAATTGAAGGACGAGGTAAATCAACTCGATTATCTTTATCTAATTGCTCATATTGCATGAAAACCAAGTTCCAGATTTCAACAAATCTATCACCATCTTCATTTGCACTTCCCGGAGGGCCACCCCAAATTTTTTCTCCATGATCGTAAAATATTTCAGCGCAAGGACCGCAAGGACCAGTATCACCCATTGACCAAAAATTGTCAGAAGTAGAAATTTTAATTATTTTATCTTCGCTTAACCCTGCAATTTTTTGCCATAATTTGTAAGCATCTTCATCTTGCGAATAAACTGTTACTAGCAATTTATCCTTAGCAATTCCATATTCTTTGGTGATTAAATTCCACGCCAATTCAATTGCACGCTCCTTGAAATAATCACCAAAAGAGAAATTACCCAACATTTCAAAAAATGTATGATGACGAGATGTAAAACCTACATTATCTAAATCATTATGCTTGCCACCTGCTCTTACGCATTTTTGCGAAGAAACCGCTGTTGAATATGGGCGTTTTTCAATGCCTGTAAAAACGTTTTTAAACGGAACCATGCCCGCAGCAGTGAACATTAAAGTTGGATCATTAGTAGGGACAAGTGGAGATGAGGGAACAAGTTCATGCCCCTCATTTTTGAAATAACTAAGAAATTTTGATCTTACTTCATTTACGCTAGACATAATTATTATCCAAAAAAAATAGCAAGCCAGCAAGCTCACTTAAAAAACATAAAACTCTTTTATCAAGCTGATTGTATATATGTCTAGCATTAGTGAGAAAGAAAATTGAACAAAATCCACAAAAAAGCGAGTGTAGATTTTACACCCGCTTTTAATTGATAAAAATATAAGCAATTATTCTTTTTACAATTAATCTTTTTGATCAATCAAGCTATCATCATCGGGAGTTTTGGCAATTAGATCCTCATCAGATAATAAACCCGCACTTTCACGAACACCCTGTTCGATAATATTAGCAATTTCTGGATTATCTTTCAAAAATTGTTTTGAGTTTTCACGCCCCTGCCCCAAACGCTGACTATCATATGAAAACCAAGAGCCAGATTTTTCAACAATTCCAGTTTTAACGCCAAGGTCAAGCAACTCACCAGTTTTAGAAATTCCCTCGCCATAAATTATATCAAATTCAACCTGACGGAATGGAGGAGCAAGTTTATTTTTAACCACCTTAACCCGTGTCTGATTGCCAACAACCTCATCACGGTCTTTAATCGCACCAATACGGCGAATATCAAGACGAACAGAAGAATAAAATTTAAGCGCATTGCCGCCAGTAGTAGTTTCGGGCGAGCCAAACATTACACCAATTTTCATACGGATTTGGTTGATAAATATCACCATAGTCTTTGAACGAGAGATAGAACCAGTAAGTTTACGCATAGCTTGACTCATCAAACGAGCCTGCAACCCCGGCAAGCTATCGCCCATTTCACCCTCAAGCTCAGCTCTTGGCGTTAATGCGGCAACACTATCAACAACCAGCACATCAATCGCACCAGACCGCACCAAAGTATCAACAATTTCAAGAGCCTGCTCACCTGCATCTGGTTGGGAAATCAGCAACTCATCAACATCAACCCCTAATTTACGAGCATAAATTGGATCAAGCGCATGCTCAGCATCAACAAAGGCACATATTCCACCATTTTTTTGCGCTTCTGCTACAACATGTAGCGCTAAGGTTGTTTTACCTGAACTCTCTGGCCCATAAATTTCAACGACCCGCCCCTGCGGAAGCCCACCAATACCAAGCGCAATATCAAGCCCAAGTGAACCAGTAGGAATAGATTCAACTTCCATGCTCGCCTTATCGCCCATTTTCATAATTGAGCCTTTACCAAAATTACGCTCAATTTGACCGAGAGCCGCCTCTAATGCTTTATTTTTATCCATTGAACCCCTAGATCCCCCATTGATCACTTTTAACTTTGACTGTGCCATTTCTCTCTCCTTATTTCACGCAGCTCAACAACATGCAAGGTGCTTATATTTATTCACAAATTCCTCTTGTGCTTGCTTTGTTCTCATTTTGTTTCTCTTTTGTCAAGTGTTATTTTCATTTCAGCTACATTTCACTTACCATCTAAGAATCACCATCTTTATCTCAAATGTTTTCCACAAGCTCTTATAATAGATAGTTTTTTTTATATGGCATTTGTAATTATGCTAAATATGTTTATGGTAAGCCACCCGAGTTTAGTGGGGGAACACAAAAAGGTTTGGAGATATTATGAGTGATAGACATTTAAAATATATGGATGGCGTTCAAAAATACGCTGCTTCTGCATCTGAAGATGTGGTTAGAAAAATTGTAAATTATTGTGGAATTGCACTGCAAAGCAGAGATGCTTCTTTAGTATCATGCTCAGATCAAACAGAACTAGATCGTGTTCGCAATGGCTTTTGCACTAAAAAACTTGGCCTATCAAATAGCGATGCAGACGCTGCAATTGCTGCAACCTGTGAAACAATGAAGGGTGACCGCCAAAAAAGCCGTGTTACTTTTTATTATCTAGTAGCTGAAAAATCAGGCACACTTTCAAAGCTTGCTTAATTTTTCTAATAACTAGACTATAATCTAAATTAAACTCAGTATTTGGCACTTCGCTAATACTGAGTTTTTTTATTTTACTCCTAAAAAAACGCTCTTCTACGTAGTCAATACGGATTTCAATCATAAATATAGCCATATATACTTAGTTTTAAGGGAAAGACTTTTGCCTTTCTTGACTAAGAGTAAATATAATATGGTTGATTTAGTAAATACAGAAAATGACAATAATATCACTAATAGTGGAATTCATCCCTCTTTTGTTAGTAACAATTTTTCAAATATTTTAGACGAGAAGCGTGCCGCTTCATCTTTTAAAAACCCTACTAAATCAACCATCTCCCCAAATAATAATCAACAAAATAAAACCCAAACAGAATTACACTCTTACACTCCTAGTATTTTTGACACTCCAAAAGAAGTGTTACGAGCTTTTGATATAAGTTTCACAAAAAAAATCACAGATTTTCAAGAAAAATATCGTAATGCTGATGACAAAATCATGCGGGCGGTGATTAAGTTTTCAACTGATGAAACTTCACGTGATGAAACTATTAATAATTGGGTAAACTCTGCAAAGTCAACTTACTCAGGAGCGCAAAGCTATTCAAGCGCAAGCATAAATAACCCCGCAAAACCCTTTACAGATGTAGCAAATATTTCTCTTGAGATATCTCAAAATTTGGGCGACAGCATAAAGAAAAAAAGAGAAGCATATTATGAGGCAAAGCAATATGGTGGAGTGCCAACATTTATTGGAGAAAACGCTTCAAATTCGCTAGCATTAGGCATAGGGGTTGCGGCAGCATTTACCCCAGCGGGAAAAACAGGTCGAGTTTTAACTAATATGTGGGGAGAAGAAATAAAAACCCCCTCTACCCCATCAAACATGATCACCAAAGGGCAAAATACAGATTATAATATATATAAAGATAATCCCAAAATTGCCAAACTTTTAGAATCTTCAATTGATACCGATTATGGCGCTCCATTTTTAGGTGTAGTAAACACAAAAGATGAAATGTATCAGCTAATAAACGACAACCTAACAAAAACCCACGGTTTTATAATGCTTTCTCCAAACATCAATAAAACTGGGTTAGTTGAATACCTAACCAAAGCTGGTGATGTTGAGGGTTATCTCAGAGAATATACCCTAGGTCGATTTAGATATAATTTAGGAAGTTATATTTCAGATAAATCAAATCGGTTTGAATACTCACCAACTATATTATACACATCTGATGGAATCAGAAATGCAGATCATGAAAGCCTATTTGTCATAGCAAAAAAAAATAATGTAGACTTTAGGCTTACATGGCACAATCACCCACAAGGTGATCCTATGTTATCTGCTAGTGACTTAAAACATATGAGAGTAAATAAATTAAAATCTACAATGATCAGCTATCTCGATATAGAAAATCAGGTAGAGACTAATAGATATGCCCCAAAACTAGTAAATTTAAGTGATGATGCTTTTTCTTTTGAAGGGAAAAAGGGGATGAAAATCGTAGATGATTTGCCAGCTAACACCAATGAAAAGTGATTTAGCAAAATCAAATTTCTACTCAATAAACAAAAAATCATTGCATTTCTGAGTATTCAATACGGATATATTCAAACCAATAATTCACCTAGTATCATCTTGAAAAATTTTCAACTTCAAGAAAGTAGAGAAGCAGCATGTCTATTGCAGATACAAAATGACACGATTTCAGTCGAGAAATTAGGTGCAAGCGAGATGCTACAAAGAGAGTTTGATAAATTAAATATTGGGGATATTACCCAATAATTAAATCAGTTATCTGGGGCAGCCCCAAAAAGAATATCTTGCCTCACATCAATGTGAAGTTAATAATATTCTTGTTTGCTTTTTGTTAGAAAAAAAGGCGACTATTAAATCTAATAACCGCCTCTTAAAGTTTATTTAATGACCTTATTGAAGGATTAATTTTCCCTTAACGTCCTCAGCATTTGCATTTTCAAAAGTGATTGAGCTGATTATACCATCTTTTTTATAATATATAACAACATCTTTATCTCTCTGAACTACATCAACGCCTCTTTCTTCCTCATCAGAAAGACCCTGAATTATAATCTTATCGTTAGATGCGTCAAAATTTCTAACAAAATCGTTTCCATTCCCTTTATTGCCATCATCTTTAAAGAATTCAGTTCCAAAGAATAAAGAGTCTTCTCCTTTTCCTTTTTTAAGAATATAATAATCATCTCCACTACCATTATCATCTCTGATATAGTTCTTGCCATCGCCAGTTTCAATTATATCGCTACCTGTCCCAGCATTATAATGATTACGGCTATCCACCTCAGTCAATTTCCCATTCAAGGCATCACCACCACCACCAGACTCAACTATATTAATCCCATTACCGCTAAGGTTAATAAAATCAACGCCTTCTCCAGTATTAATCTCATGCTTTCCGTCGCCGCTTACTATAATACCACCGCCTTCATTTCCAGTTCGTATTTTAACATTGTCACCAGAAGAAGAAATATTATTTTCTAAATCACCACCAGTAATTGTAACATTATCACCAGTGTTTGTGACCTTACTTCCATAACCACCTTCAGTATTGATTGTAACATTGTCACCAGTGTTCTTAACATCAGCAGCACCACTACTATAAATGGCTGCGCCATTCTTATCGTTTTCAATATCGTTAGCGCTAGTAATTGTAACCTTACCATCTTGATCTATTGCATATTTAGGCTCTTGTGCTACTGGTGGTGTAGGCTGCGGTTGTGGCTCTTGTGCTACTGGTGGTGTTGGCTGCGGCTGTGGCTCTCGTATTACTGGTGGTGTAGGCTGTGGTTGCGGCTGTGGCTCTCGTATTACTGGTGGATTTTGCTTTGAAGAGCAACCACAACGATTTTGTTGTGGAGTGGTTCTTACTTCTTTTTGGACTCTTGTTTCTTTTTGAAATTCTTCAGCAGCTCTACTTAGAGCACTTTTAGCATTACTGATTTCACTCGCATTACTATCGGTAATTTGTGGTTGAATTTTTCCCATTTTATTTTCTTTCTTTTAAACAAAACTATTTTTAATAGGAAAGTAATATATATCAAACCAAAATTAAAAACACGACTATCCATTTAATACTTAAAAAGTAAAAAGAAATATATCCGTAGTAACTACTTAGATTATATTTCTACTTAGTTCGTTTACTCTGTTATTATCGGATTTTTTTCCAATTAAATTATTAAATAGAATAATTACTGGACTATATTTGGTTAATAGCGATTACTTCCTTATCATTGCCCCATCCACATTATTTTCATAATGAGATTAGAAATTATAATTTTTCACCGCACTTCACACATTATAACATATAAAATATTTTTGCAAATTTTAAAAAAATACTATGTTAATTGCGAAATTTGCCACCGTCCTGATTGTCATACCTCCAACGAGGTATTTCATCAACTCTAACTGCTTATTTTTCTTAATTTACAATGCTTTACATACACAAACAACTTCTAACATTTTTATGTTAGGTGTCAGCCCTTTAATTGATACAAGGAATGATCGTCAGGCAACTGACGCACTAGTATCACGAGGCAATGAGAGAACAAAACCTGCATCACTATTTAATTAATCTCAATTAAAAACATAAGCATCGCAAATTGCGTGTTTGGCTGTTTGTGCCAACTAAACCCTCACAATTTTTAGTCCTCATCAATCACCCCACCCTGCAAAACTTCTTTAACTTTTTTATTAATATCTTCAAGCGTATATGGCTTGCCTAAAAACTCAACCGAGCGATTGTCTGCAAGGTCATTCCTCACGCTTTCCTCAGCATAACCAGAAACAAAAATCACTTTCAGATCAGGCAATTTTTTACGAATTTCTTTTAATAAAGTCGGGCCGTCCATTTCTGGCATCACAACATCAGAAATCAACAGATCAAGTTCCCAGTTAATATCATCAAGCACCTCAAGCGCCTCTTCGCCGCCGTCTGCCTCAAGCACTTCATAACCAGTAGTCTGCAATGCTCTTGCAGAAAATGCCCTTACCACATCTTCATCTTCAACAATTAAAATTCGCTCATTACCAGTAAGATCTCTAATAATAACTTCTTCTTTTTTATTATTGCTCGCCTCTTCTCCCTCATTAGGAATATATCGCGGTAAGAAAATCCTAAAATTAGTCCCTACCCCTTCAATACTATCAGGATAAATATAACCGCCGCTTTGTTTTACAATTCCATAAACAGTAGAAAGCCCAAGCCCTGTCCCCTTGCCCAAATCTTTGGTTGAGAAAAACGGCTCAAACACTTTCTTAAGCACTTCTTCGCTCATGCCAGTGCCAGTATCTTCAACCTCAATCATTACATATTCAGCAGGCTGCAGCCCCGTATAATTAAACGCCTCAGTTTCACCCTTTGTAACATTAGAGGTGCGTAAACTAATTGTGCCACCATCTTGCATAGCATCTCGTGCATTCACTACCAAATTTATGATAACCTGCTCAAGCTGAACAGTATCTGCCTTCACTGGCCAAACATCTACTTTATGTGAAATAGTGAGTTTGGTTTTTTCGCTAACAATGCGTTTTAGCAAATTATACAATTCATCAACAAGCGTCTGCACATCTAAAATTTGTGGGCGAAGCGTTTGCCTGCGAGAAAATGCCAATAATTGACGCACCAAACCTGCCGCCCTATTTGCACTGTCTTTAATCGACATAATATCATTATAAGATGGATCTGTAGTTTTGTGCTTGAGTAATAATAAATCAGCAAACCCAATGATAGCTGTCAGAACATTATTGAAATCATGCGCAACACCACCAGCAAGCTGACCAACTGCTTGCATTTTTTGCCCTTGCGCAAATTGCATTTCAAGCCTTTTTTGCTCACTCATATCAAGCGCATAAACAATCACTCTTTCATCTGTTCCATCTGTTTTTTCAGACGAAGTTATAAATAATCTTGCCGCATGGTTTTCTTTTTCAGAAAGAATAATATCAATTGGCTCGATTTCAGCAATATTTGCCAATGCTTGATTAATTGCATTCTCTATATTTGGCGCAAAAGATGGATTAATAAAATTAATTATCGGCTGTTGCTCTATTGCCCTTTCTTCTACGTTAATGCCCATAATTTTAGCAAAAGGGGCGTTAGTTCTTACAATTTTTCCCTGTTTATCCAACGTAGCAATAGCAAAAGGTGTGTCGTTGAAAAAACGAGAGAAGCGAATTTCAGCTGCCCGCATCGTTTCTTCTGTTGCTACTCCATTACTTCTATCAAGCACCAAGGTTCTAGTTTCTCCAAGCCCACCCTCAGACAAACGAGCCGCACGATGAAGCAGGCGAACAGGTAAGCTAGTTCCATTACTATGCACCAAATCAATATCAATTATTTCGGTTTTAATTTCACCATTACCCAGCCCACCCATTAATAACGATGCACCCTCACCAGAAACAATATCACTCATATATAACATTGAAGCATCAAACTCAGCTAAATCATATCCCAGCCAATCAGCAAGGGTTGAGTTAACATACTGAATTTTACCATTAGCATCGCTAGAGAAAAAGCCTGCAGGCGCATGATCAAGATAATCAATCGCCCTTTGCAATTCTAAAAATATATTCTCTTGGCTTTCTTTATCACGAGAAATATCTTGCAACGACCAAAGAATTAAAGATTTCCTGCTTTCTTGAACATTTGGCAAAGCACGAACACTGACACGATACCAAAACACCCCTTCAATTGGCTCTCCCCCAACATTTTCTAAAGATTGCGTAAGGCGAACATCTTCGGTTGCAGGGCGCACTTCTTTTGCTGCCAATGTTAAGCGAAAAATCGCTTCACTTGCTTCAGGCACATTTGCAAATAATCTAGCAACCCCAACAGGTAAACCATCGCCATTTTGTGGCACAAAATCTAAATATTGCGCATTTGCATAAATCAGCTTGCCATCACGCTCGCTAACCAAAGCCCCATAGGGCAAGCTATCAACAATTGCTTTAGCTAATGTTCGTTTTTTATTACCAACAGAGATTGAAAAAAAGCCCGAAGCCAAAGCAAACAAGCAAAACACACCAAATAATGAAAGCAAACCTAAAATAAGCAAGATAATTTCGCCAGAAACCTTCTCACTAGTTAAAGAAAAAATTACAGCGATTGCTACAATGACTATCGCTAGCAAAATTACCCGCCACAAATGAGAACCACCATTAGTATTTGAAACCGCCGGCTCTGGATAATGATCGTCTTTAACTGATGTCACCAATTTCCCCATTCATTTAGTTTTATATGCTTAAATTTAATAACTCCGAATCAACTACCTACTATTTCTAAATGGTTTTTTATAAAAACGGAATCTCTTGAATGATATTTATTCGTAAAAACATCATTTTATCTTAGTTATACCAAGATTATGAACTCCAGTTAGCCTTATTTTTAAGCTGCATCACATAACCAATCACTTTTGCTACCGCTTTGAAATGCTCAGCAGGAATAATCTCATCAATTTCAACCGAAGCATAAAGCGCACGAGCAAGCGGTGGATTTTCAATAATTGGAATATCTTTTGTTTTTGCCATCTCCCGAATTTTTAACGCCACATTATCCGCCCCCTTAGCCAAACATATCGGCGCATCGGTTGTTTCGTCATATTTAAGCGCAACGGCAAAGTGGGTCGGGTTGGTAATAACTACAGTTGCATTTGGCACTGCCGACATCATGCGTTTTTGCGCTCGTTCTTGGCGAATTTGCCTAATACGAGATTTTAACTGCGGATCACCCTCCATTTGTTTGTATTCATCACGCACCTCTTTAATCGTCATCTTTTGCTTGTTCCACCATTTATTGCGCTGATAAAGAAAATCAGCAAATGCAATCACGGTAACAATCGCCAAAGTTGCAACAAATATCTGCACCCCTAATTTTTGAAAAATCAATAAAATCACCGCTGGCTCTGCCGTAATCATAGTATCAAGACGGTCACGTTGTGGCCAAGCCACAAGAAAAATTACCACTCCAACAATAGTAAGCTTCATCAAACCCTTAATAAAATTTACCATGGCCTCAAGCGAGAATAGCCTCTTAAAACCTGCCAAGGGAGAAATTTTAGAAAATTTAGGGGTAATCGGCTCAACACTAAGCACCAATTTATGCTGAATGACATTTGCAACTATTCCCATAGTAGCCAAAAAACTAAGCGGCAATAATACAATGCCTAATATCTGCCAAATCAAAGCATTAATAAAAGGACGAAACCCCGGCCCGCCAACATTATACTGATCGGCATTTGCCAAAATATTGCCCAAAGCCGCTTTAATATCGGAGCTAACAGAAAATCCCATAGTTGCAAATATTAGCGCCGAACCAAGAAGCATAAACCAAGTTGTCACCTCTTGGCTTTTTGCTACATCACCCTTTTTATGAGCATCATCGAGTTTTTTATCCGAAGGGTCTTCGGTTTTTTCAGACTTATCTGGCTGATCTGACATTAACTACCACCCATAAGCATATTAAACTGATCTTCAACATGCAAAAGATACCAGCTCATCATCATTGTTAAAAGGAAAGCAAATAAAATAAGCCCAATACCAATATTGGCGGGCATTGCCACAAAAAACACCTGAACCTGTGGCATAAGGCGAGCTAAAATCCCCAACCCCAAATAAAACACCAAACCAAAAACAATGAATGGCGCAGACATTTGCACCCCAATCACAAAAGCCCCCGCCACCATACTCAAAGCCAAATCCGCAGTATCACCGAGCATTAACAAACCTCCGGGAACAAAAACCTGATAACTTTGATAAACCGCCGCCAATATAACATGGTGCAAATCGGTAGCAAAAATCAGCATAATACCAAGTAAAGATAAAAAGTTACCAATCAACGCCCCCTGCAAGCCATTTTGCGTAGGATCAGCCGTTTGTGCCATACTTAAACCCAATTGAAACGCAATCACCGTGCCTGCTGTTTGCGTGCTAGAAACTACAAACCGCCCAAATGATCCTAAAATCAAACCAATAACCACCTCTTGAATAAGCAGTGAGAAAATCCCAAAAATATTACTGCTCCCCATCGCAGGCAATTCGGGCGAGACCAACGGAAACAACACCATTGAAAAAGCAAGCGCAAAACCAAGCCGCATTCTGCTAGGAATAAGAGATTCGCCAAAAGCTGGCATTAACATCAGCATTGTGCCAACCCGAGCAAAAATCAGGATAAAAAGATAAGCTGTTTCTGGAAGCCAGTTCAGCCCAACATTCATCGCCTAACCACCCTTTGCATCGCCTAACCACCACTTGAAATAATAAGATCTGCCGCTTTTCGCATATAAGCCGCCATTGTTGCGCCCATAAACGGCATGGTAATCATCATAGTAACAAAGATTGCCAAAATTTTAGGAACAAAAACCAAGGTCATTTCTTGAATTTGCGTCAGCGCTTGAAACAGCGCAATTACCACACCAACCAACAGACCAACAATCATAATGGGAGACGCAACTAAAATCAGAACCCAAAGCCCATCACGAGCAAAATCAAGCACTAATTCACCACTCATTTGCCAACCCTCCTTAATTAAATAGGAAAAAATAACTCCTATTAAATCGGCATACGCATGATTTCTTCATAAGCTTTAATCACACGATCCCGAATCGTTACCATAGATTCTATAGCAATTTCAGTTTCGGCGATTGCAGTCACAACATCAACTATATTCGCATTTCCATTAACAAGATCTAGCGATGCTTGATCGCTCGCCTTGCCTGCATCAACCACATTTTGCACATTTTGCGCCACCATATCTGAAAAACCAGATTTACTATCCTCAAGCGGATTAGCCGTTGGCGCTTGTTTTCCAGCACTAGAAATGAGATTTTGCGCTTGCCCATAAGCCGAAGTCGCTGCGTTAAATGTTATACTCATTATTTATATCCCTAAAATCTTAGTAAAAACTGCGCTTTAACCACGTAAAATATCTAAAGTTCTGCCCATCATTTGGCGAGAAGCGGTAATCACATTAAGGTTAGCCTCATAAGTTCTTTGCGCTTCACGCATATCCATCTGCTCAATTAGTGAATTAATATTTGGATAACGAACATATCCCCGCTCATCTGCCGCAGGGTGACCGGGTTCATATCGAGTTTCAAAATCAGATTGATCAAATTGAAGTCGCCCAATTTTCACCTCATAAGCACCAAGCTCACGATTAAACTCTGCTTTTAAAGTTGGAATTTTACGACGATATGGATCTTCATTAATTGATTTTGCTGACGAATCAGCATTGGCGATATTTTCAGCAATCACCCGCATCCTAGCAGATTGCGCATGCAAGCCAGAGGCTGAAATTTTCAAACTACTTAAAAAATCATTCATATCTACAAATCCACTCTATTCATATTTCTATCTTCCAAGCGCTGTTCTAAACACACCAAGCGAGCGTTTATAAAGCGTAGTGACCGTTTGATAATCCAACTGGTTAGCAGTCACCTTCATCATTTCATCTTCAAGCGTTACCGAGTTACCCTCAGGTGTTACCTCAAAACCATTCGATTTAGTTGCACCAAAACCACCACCTGATGACATGCTAATTTGCAGATGTTTGGAGTTAGTGGTTTTTGTAGTAATCTGTGCACTTGAAAATTGGCTCAACTCTTTTGCAAAGCTAAACGACTTCAAATCTCGCCCCTGATAACCCGGAGTTTCAGCATTTGCCACATTCTCAGCCAATAGGCTTTGACGTGTTTGGTGCCAAGACATTTTTTGTTTCATCGCCGAAAATAACGGCAGCTCACCAATTCCCATTAACCTAATCCAATAATAAACATTGCTTAACTAGGTAAATTCTGCCCTTTTGTGGTTAATGAAGGGTTAATTATTGGTGGATATTAACAGAATCTTAGATAAAACGCACGTTTTTGTTATGTCACTAGGCAATATCTGCCCTTAAGTGATAGTCATTATGAATATATTTTAATAATAGAGGTTAGTATGGATTTTATAAACAATCTTTTTGGCGGCACTGGTGGAAATATTATTGCAGGCTTTTTAGCATTAGCTATTGTAATTGGTCTCATCATATTAGCAGTCTGGGCATTGAAATTCGTACTAGATATGGCAGGAACAGTCGCCAGAACTCGCAATAAACGCCTAGATATTGTCGAAAATTTAGCCCTCGACCAAAAAAGACAGCTTATTCTTATAAAGCGTGACGATGTCGAGCATTTAATATTGGTTGGTGGGGAAAATGAACTTGTTATTGAGACTGATATCAAGGCAGACAGTCAAACAGATGCCCAACCAACTGCCAATATCGCCAACGAAACAAAAAAACAAACATCTAAAGCAAAAAAAGATAATCAAAAAACAATGTCTAAACTATCGAAAAAGCTTGATAAATCGCTTACTAGTAAAGTTATCGAAAAAAAGCAGGAAATTGATACATCTGTTGAAAATATTTCTTTGCGTCACACGGGTCTTTTACGCCGAAATGGTGATGTTAAATGATAATCAATCCCCAGACTTCTGAGGCAAAACACTAAAAACACTAAAACCCTTTGAGCGACTCAGTTACATTACCCAAAAAGCTTGTTATATTGCGCAATATTTCAAGAAAAATGTTATGGGTAAAAACAATTTGATAAATAATAGTCTTAAAATTTTTCAACTCCCCCCCCCATTAAGAAGATTCTTTAGCATAAGAAATCTTCTTAAGACATTGCTTGTGCTTGTTTTTCTACTCGCCCCTAACATTGCCTTTGGGCAAAATATAAACATTGAATTTGGCAATGACGCAACACTTACAGAGCGAGCGGTTCAGCTTATTGGCTTAGTGAGTGTATTGGCTCTTGCCCCCTCAATTTTAGTAATGGTAACAAGTTTTGCCCGAATCGTGGTGGTTTTATCACTATTAAGAACAGCAATTGGTCTACAAACCGCTCCACCAAACTCGGTTATGATTTCGCTAGCTCTATTCTTAACAGCCTTCGTTATGGCACCGACTTTTCAAATTTCATACGACGAAGGTATCAAGCCATTGGTTGATGGAAATATAGAATTTGCTGAAGCATTCGACAAATCCGCTGCCCCCATTCACTCTTTCATGCTTTCAAACGTGCGAGAAAAAGATGTGGCTTTATTCATAGATTTAGCAAGGGTAGAAATTCCAGAAGATCCTGCATCTTTACCGCTACAAGTTTTAATTCCCGCTTTTATGATTTCAGAACTAAAACGAGCATTTGAAATAGGGTTCTTATTATTCATACCTTTCATAATAATCGATATGGTGGTCGCCTCGGTTTTAATGTCCATGGGTATGATGATGCTACCACCCATCGTAATTTCATTACCATTTAAGCTAATATTCTTCGTGCTTGTAGATGGCTGGCACTTAGTTGCAGGCTCACTAGTGCGAAGTTTTTCAGGAGTTGGGTAGTCCTCTCTGATTTAATGGCTTAACATCAAATAAGTAAAATCATGATTTCACAAGCGGTGTCAAAGCACCATCAGGGCCATAGCTTTCGCTATAAGCATTAAGAAAAGCTTTTAGAGAGTTAGAATTTGCAATTTCCTGTGCCACTTTTTTAAACTCTAAAGATGTAGCATTCACCCTTGCAGTGACAAAATCAAACATTCCCCACTCGGCGGTTTTTGACATCACCTCACCATATTTTAAGCGTAGTCGAGTAAGACCAATCCAATCATCAGATAGCACATATCCAACCCCCGCCTTAATAATATCAGCTCTAGATTTTATACTTAGATTGCCACTTTTTTGCTCATTATAGTATAATTGTTCAATAATTTGCGCAGCTTCACCATAACGTTTACCCTTCCAATGCGCATCAACTCTAATCAAATCTACATCTTTTCCACTTTGCCTTGATAAAATATCAAGTGAGAGATCTTCACGTCCAACATCAATAAGCGCCCTTGCTTCAATAATGCGTCTCTGCCTTGCTAAGCTTTTTGGAATACCACTAAGTTGTGTGGCATGTAATATCTCAATCGCACGTTCGGGCAGTCTATCGGCCAAATAAATAATAGCTAAATCAGCAGCAATTTGCGCCTTTGCAACCCCCTCTAACCGCTCATCTACCTGATATTTTAACAACTCACTGGCTTGCTCTAATAGATCAACTTTAACTAATCGACGAGATAGGTTTCTAATCATTTCATCGCCACGCGCCCCAGCTGGGGTTAAATATCTATAATCATAATATAAAGACAGTGCCTTGATTGGCGGCAAAGATTCGGCCTCACCATTAAGAAATAAGTTCGAAAATGCTTGCTGAGATTTTCTCATAAGATTTTGAGAAATTTCATTATTTGGGTGAGTTTTTGCTAAATAACTACTCACTTCAAATGCTTCACGATATGAGCCTGAATCAAAATATAAATTTGCCAACAGCCCAGTCATTTTCACTTCAAGTTTATTATCACGCCAAACAATAGATTCAGCTGAAAGAGTTTGCGCCCCCTTAAAAACATCAAGCTTATCCATTCGTTTTAAAATTTCCATAGTATAATAAATGGCACTAGCACGAGATGGTCTAAAATCAGCAGCAATCACCTGCCCCAAACCATCTAATGCTTGCTCATATCTACCTTCAGCCGCATCAATTCTGGCTAACAACACCTTATATTCATTGATTTTTTCAACACTTAAACTATTGGTTTCAATTAATGAAATCAAACGGCTCGCTTGCTCAACATTATTAGTTTCTATTGCTGCCTCAACGCTTGCATAATAAAATTTTGCCCTCACCCAATCTGGATAAAAATTAACCACCGATTCTGCAGCTAAACTATCAACTCGTGCGCCTTCAAAATCTTCAATCCCAACCTTAGCAATCGTGCGCCACACCATAGCATCAACATTATCCACCACCCGCTTATCACTTAACAAAACTACAGCTTCTTTTGAGCGCATAACCATTGCGGTTGCTGCGGCTCTAGTAATTACTAAAGACATTCCAAGTTCACCAAAAACCTGTTCTTTATCAATCAAATTAAGAATTCCAAGTGCTTCATAATATAATTCATTTGCCAAAAAGAATTGCGCTAATTGCAATCTAGTTGCGCCAAGGGTATTACGCTCAGCAACAGAAGCTCGCTGCATTATTTCTTTTTGCAAGGCAAAGAATTTCGAATTTTCTTTTTCTTGCAAAGAATTAAGATCAATAAATCCATCTCTATTAACCCCCTCTTCTAACTCTTTTTTATCAAGTCTTGCACCTTTAGAGGTAGAAACAATCAACCCGCGATCTGAGCTAATTATTGCATTTTTACCATCAACCCTTACAAAAATATTATCATGTAATGGTTTAATCACTAACCCATGAATTGACCTAAGCGCTGAAAACTCTACCAAAGATAAATCACGCGCTACCCCAATAGCCGGAGGATATGCAGTTACTACCTCCAAGACATCACCAACTATAGGATCGCGCAATTGATGCACATTCGATGCTCTTTGCAAATTAGCAACCACCTCAAACAAACCCTCGCCAGTTTGCCTGCGAGTTAAACCAATTAATTCAAGCGGAGCCAACACCACATCACCAAGTGATAACACCCAAGATCGCCCCTCTGATCCCAAAGTTGCTAAACGCTGAGTGCTAAGATTTATTCTAACAATTGAAGTTCCGCCAGCCCCAACAACCGAAAACCCATTCGCAATAGAAGAAAACTCTTTAGATTCTTCAGGCTCACCAATCTTAGAAAAACTATCAAATACTAACCAAAGCATGTCCCCACGACGAAATACCGCAGCAGGTGTTTCATCTTCAAAGGGAAAAGTCATACGAATAGTTGAGCCGATTTTTTCTACTGTCGGAATAATAGTTGCAGCCCTATCGTTAGATATTTCGACCCCAGAGCCATCGTTTTCTAGCTGTTCCGATAACTCAAGCTTTTCCTCATTTGGGTCATAATCGCTCCCCTCTGGCAATATTGAAGCTAAATCGAGATTACTTGCATCATTTTGCTCTTTATCTATATCAATAATAAACTCACTCTGCGAAATTGAATAATATCGAGGTCTGATATTATCAGCAACATTTATTACAAGCAAACTAGACGCACCCTCAAGCCTATTGGTAACGCTCTTTATTTCTTTTGGTAAATCTGCCTGTAATTCGGAAACATCTATTGCAACAGGCCAGTCAAATTTTATCTCCCCCACATCATTGTTAAAAGAGTAAACTGCCTTTGTATCAATGCTCCATTCAACAATTAAACGAATAAAGTTTGGATGCCGCCCAATTTTTAATTTTGCACTTGGCTGATGATCACGTACATATTCATTTTTAATTTTTCGCTCAGCAATTATTAGAGCGTCCTTCGCCCGTTTTGATAACTCCTCAACCACTTCAGTAGGCAGAGCCGGCATTGCCCCCTGCCAATCAAGCGGCAAAATGTCAATATATAAGCGTTGACCAGCCTCAGTTTTGTGAATATTAAACTCACCCTTAAGCCCAAAACGAATTGCTTTATAATCAGGGTCAATTCTACTAGCCACAACAAACTGCGGTAAAATTTCAGCAACATCGGGAAGAGAGAAATTTATCCTTTGATCGAACTGAACAATTAAAATACCATTTTCTGAATTAATCTGAAATTTAGGAAGATCACTTCTATTGTCAAAATTAATAACAATTCTTCCAAATTGCGAAAAATTTTCTACTTCAATGCGCGCCGCTTCTTGCGCTGAGGCAATAGTAATAAAACCAAAAGCGGGAACAAGCCCACCAATAATAGCAATAACAACCACAACGCCAAGGCGCTGTGACAGCCATCTAATGGTTTTTCGTCTAATTTTTGCAAAAATACTCATAAAAAACTACAGGTTAAAATCATTATAATGTGATTAACCATAAACGTTTCTCTTTAACGTCTTATTACTTTTATTTGATTGTTAGCATTTTTGTCTATTACATTTATTGACCAACAATCTGCGGTAAATTTTCAAGATTATCTAGCGGCTGATCCATTTTTGGCTCAGCCTCTATCGCTGCAAGAGCCTGAGTTAATTCAGTTGCTCTAACAATATTCATCTTTGCAAGCACGGGTGCCATTTTACGAGAACTCATATTGCTAGCAACCCTTAGCAAAACATTCATTGGCAAATCATTAAAAATAGAAGCGGCATCAGATGGTTTCATTGTTTCATACATAGCAACAAGCCCCTTGAATTGTTCATCATCAAGCGCCTTTTTTTCTTTTATTTTTTGATCAATTCTAGTCTCAATTTCTTCTAAACCAGCGATTCTTTCAGCAAGGCGTTTTTCAGCAGCTTCAACAAGAGCAATACGAATATCAACCTCTGAACTTAATAAATCAAGCTCCACCCGCCTTTCCCCTAACCGCTCCAGAATTGCCCTTTCAGTTTCGTTATTGCCACCGATAGTGCCAAAAGCAATTTTTTCACCATTTTTATTTTTACTAACAGGAACTGCATCAAGCCTTGAGCTTTCAATTGGCACAACCGCAGCACGATCAAATAAACCATCGGTTGCTCTATCTGCTGCTTTTTTAGCGGCATCACTAAATTGCTCTGCACCATCGCTTTCGTTTTGTGGCGCACTAGTTTGAGCAACAGCA
>Ga0256834_1000935_pt1 | contig 20495 bp, 23 predicted proteins | sample 4281140metaG_FD_190536 | JGI IMG/M metagenome (GOLD analysis project Ga0256834, IMG submission 190536) | Hydrothermal vent microbial communities from East Pacific Rise, Pacific Ocean - 4281-140 | ecosystem: Environmental > Aquatic > Marine > Hydrothermal vents | place: Pacific Ocean: East...
ACAGAAGACAAGACACACTTTGATGAAGGGTGGCTCACTCCGGAACAGGTCAACTCTATTTTCAGGATCTTACCTGTGGATATCACCTATGTCAATGAACATGATCAAGTGGTTTTTTATAATAGAGGCGAAGACAGGGTATTTCCAAGATCCGCAGGTATTATAGGGCGAGAGGTTAAATTCTGTCATCCTCCCAAAAGTGTTGACCAGGTCATACAGATACTTGAAGCGTTTAAAGCCGGTACTCAGGATCTTGCAGAGTTTTGGATAAACTTCAAAGGACAATTCATCCATATACAGTACTTTGCAGTACGAGATCCTGACGGTACCTATCGGGGTGTCATAGAAATGAGCCAGGATGTGACACATATACGTGACCTGGAGGGTCAAAAAAGATTGCTTGACTGGGAATAATCAGTTGGTAGTAAAGTCTACGATCTCAACACCTGCACAGCCTTTTTTAATGTGTTTGTGTTCTTTAGCGTCTTCTTCAGCAAGTTCTATGAGGTCTGCAAAATCTTGTTTATCTGCTTCAAATACAAATATTTCTTTCTGTGTGGCAATTTCAACTTTTACATTGACTGCTGGTCTAACAGAAATATTTCGCAATCCTTTTGCAAATTCACTCTTTATGACTTTTGCTACTTTCTCATTATCCAGGATGTCCTCTAATGCGATCTCCAGGTATACATCATTCTCACAGAGCATCTTGTATTTGACTTTCATAGTTCCTTTCATAGTGATCCTTCATTTAATATAGGTTATATTATACGGTTTATACTTCAGTACAAGAAAATATATGTCAAATTGTCATATTTTTCTTTTCTGACTATTATAATTTATGATATGATATAATTATTAAAACAAAATGTAAGGATCATGAGATGTTAAATACTATTTTAGATGCAGGAACAAAGATTGTAACACTTCAACCGCATGGAGCATTGAAGAAAGAGGATTTTGACAATGCTGTAAAAGTGATCGATCCTTTTATTGAAGAATATGGAGAATTGAACGGGGTGATCATTTATACAGAAACCTTTCCGGGATGGGAAGATTTTGCTGCATTCAACAGACATTTGAAATTTATCAAGAATCATCATAAAGAGGTCAAAAAGTTGGCTTTTGTAACTGACTCTATGGTCGGAGAATTCGGAGAACTTGTTTCATCCCATTTTGTTCAGGCTGTGGTAAGAAGTTTTCCATTTAATGAAATCAATAAAGCGAAAGAGTGGATATTGGAATAGATTAAGTCTAAGAAGTAATAATAAATAGTTATTTTTTTGTTAAGTGTTCGTTAACTTCCATGGTATACCCTATATGTATATATATTTACATTTAGTGAGGAGCCTATGATCGAAGTTACACATAATACAAAAATACCTACACTGTCTGCAGTACTTTCTGCCCATTTATCAAAAATTTCATTGAAGGTATCTTTTCCTAAATCCCTCCGAAAGCAGTATGCACTGGGAGTTGCAGTTTTCTTCGCGGCAAGTACGGCGAATGCATCGTATGTAAAATTGGCGAAGAAAGCAGGATTAAGTCATAAGACGATGACAGAAATCATTAAAAAAGTAGTAAAATATGAATCGACTACAGGAAGTTATCAGACGAAAAATCATAAAAGCGGTGCGTATGGACGTTATCAGATCATGCCCAGAACAGCCAGTGCATATGCCGACAAACTTCATATACCCAAGAGTCAATGGAAGACACCGAAAAACCAGGATAGGATCTTTAAAGCCATTTTAAGTGACAATATACAAAGTTTAAAAAGAAACGGTATCAAGATCAGCGCATTTTCCATTTATGGTACACATCAACAGGGTGCCGGCGGTTTTAACGCGATTATGAAAAATAAAAAGCTCAGCAAACAGCTGGAAAGAAACCTCAGACATAATCTTCCTAAAAAATTAAGCCGTACCAGTAAATCAAAGCTTAAAAAGACATGGATGACTTACTGGAAAAAGAAATTCTCATAAAAACATTCAGGAAGTTGACCTGTGTTTATGAACAGCAGCTTCCTCCTTCACAGTCATCTTTCTTTGTAAAGTAGGGCTTGGCAATGAACCATAAGATCATAGCCCACAAAATGAGGGCACTTACGGTGGCGATGATCCCGCCTTCTTCATGCATATGAATGAGTGAAGCTGGATCTATAGCAGATATATCAAATATATAGTCCAGCCCCAAACCAAAAAGTAGACTCCCCACAATGATACTTCCCAGATAAATGAACAGTGATTTTGTTCCCAACATTTTTTTGACGACACCAATGGTCACAGTGTTGGTCGCCGGTCCGGCAGACAAAAATACAAAAGCAGCACCCGCTGAAACACCTGAGAGCATGAGCCCCGCAGCAATAGGTAGAGAAGCGGTTGCACAGACATACATAGGAACAGCAATAATAATAACGATCAGATAAGAAAGCCAGCTGTATTCTTTAAGAATATCTGAGAGGTTTTCCGGTATGGCAACGGTGATCAAGGCACCAAGAAGAAGTCCCCAGAATAGAGGTTTGGCGATGTCGCCGAGTAGGGTGACAAAGGCATACTTCATCGCTGCAATAAACGAAAAACCTTTTTTTTCTTCACTGCTTTCACTACAGCACGAACCGGTACCTGTACCGCATGATTCCTCTTTTGATGCTTCCTTCGATTCCTCTTTTCTGGGTGCATTCATCGAGAAAGAGGTGGCTGCTTGCGGAGCCATGACTGAAAATGCAGGTTTTTTAACAGATTCTTTTTTAACCGTATCATTTTGGATTTCGGGTTCTTTGTCAAAGATATTGGTCAAAATACCTGCAACCATGGCAATGATCATAGAGGTCAGAACTCTGTACAGGGTAAAGATCCATCCAAATATTCCGTAAGTTGCCAAGATGGAATCGACACCGGTAATGGGGGTAGAGATAAGAAAAGAGAGCGTAGCACCTTTACTTGCTCCTGATTTTTTGATGGAAGTCGCCAAAGGAATGACACCACAGGAACAGACAGGAAGAGGAATACCGAAGATGGTAGATTTAACTACTGAGGAAATATTGTCTTTTCCTAAATGTTTGGTGACAATACTGTCAGGTACGATCTCATGCAATACCCCTGCAAATGCAAGTCCGAAGATGATGTAGGGTGCCATAGCAACACTGAGTTGCCAAAGTGCTTCAAAGAAATGGGTTACTTCCAAAATAGAACCTTTATGAATAATTTAGTTCATGTATACCATTATTTTGATAATTATTATCTAAAAAGATCTGTCTTTCTCTCTTTATTCCATAAAAGTATGTATTCCCAGGCCTCTTGAGCATTTTTAGCATAGCTGAAGAGTTGCAGATCTTCCTCATTTATGACATGTTCTTTGGCAAGATATTTAAAGTTTATGACTTTTCTCCAGTAGTCTTGGTCAATAAGAACAATAGGGATAAGAGGACTTTTTTTGGTCTGAATAAGTGTGAGTATATCAAAAAGCTCATCCAATGTACCAAACCCTCCAGGAAATATAACCAGTGCTTTTGCTCTTTGCATAAAGTGTAGTTTACGTATACCAAAATAGTAGAACTTAAAAGAGAGCCCTGGCGTAATATAAGGGTTTGGAGACTGTTCTCTCGGCAGTTTAATATTTAGTCCTATAGATTTTGCACCTACATCATGTGCGCCTCGATTTGCTGCTTCCATGATGCCCGGACCTCCACCTGTCATGAGGGTGAGGTGACAGTCTTGCGGACTTTTACCACTTTTGCCTACCATTGCGCCGAATTTTCTTGCTTCTTGATAATTGATGTTGTCTTCTGGTGTTCGTGCCGAGCCAAAAACAACAATGGTATATTCCACCCCTTCCTGTTTCATCTTCTCTTCTGCTTTGAGATAGTCCACTTGAAGACGTAAACCTCTGGCTTCATCTGTATAGTAAAAATCAAGGTCTTCTTCTGAAATAGTATATTTTTCACGTTTGCGTTTTTGTGCTTTTTTTTCTTCAATGGTCACGTAAGATCCTTGTCGATAGTGTGGCATATGCTAACGTAATAATGCTATAATTGAATTTATAACTTTAAAGAAAAGAGGTCTTGTTGATGTCAGAGTTAAAAAATATTGCTATCTTATGTTCCGGTGGGGATGTTTCAGGAATGAACGCAGCGTTGAAACGTTTTGTTGAATACAGTATTGCAAAGGGAATGACCCCATATTTTGTTGAAAATGGTTATGAAGGTCTCATAGACAACCAGATATATAAGGCAGATTACAATGATGTAGCCGGGATCATTTTGCGTGGTGGTACCAAGATCCATACTTCACGTTCTATGCGTTTTAAAGAAGCCTCCTACCGTAAACAGGCCATAGCAAATATGAAAGCACTGAATATTTCTTACCTGCTGGTATTGGGAGGTGACGGATCATTCAAGGGGATGCAAAAACTCTGTGATGAGAGTGAGGGGATAGCTGTTGCCGGAATTCCTTCCACCATTGATAATGATATTGCCGGAACAGAGTATTGTCTGGGTGTTGATACCGCACTCAATATTATTAAATCAGCGGTTGATTCCATAAGAGATACCGCCTCTTCCTTCAGGAGAGCATTTGTGATAGAAACTATGGGAAGAAACTGCGGTTATCTTGCACTGGTTTCGGCATTGACATCAGGGGCAGAGATGTGTCTGATCCCTGAGGTCTCCTATGATCTTGAGAGTTACAAAAAGATCTTCCAAAAACAGATGCAGGAGGGAAGAGGATATTTCATCGCATTTACAGCGGAAGCACTACATAACACACAAGAGATCCAAAAGTGGTTTGAAGAAGAAGTGGGCATTGAATCGAGGTATATGGTCTTAGGTCATATGCAGCGTGGAGGAAATCCTACCGTATATGACAGACTGATGGCATTTCACTTTGTAACACATGCCATAGACGGTTTTTTTGAAGGCAGAAAAAGTTCAGTGGTCTGTTATAACTTTGGTGGGTTCGGATATAAGAACATTGAAGATGTTGCATTTAAAACTTCAAGAATATGTCCGGATCTTTTGAAACTGGGTGCAGAGTATGGGCGGGATATATAGTTATATCCCGATCGTCTCTTCATCTACCTGCTATTCTACTTCATTCATAAGCTGTTGGAAGCATTAACATCGTGCTATAATCTTTTAGAACATGATCCAAAAAGGAATGAGGATGCATATTCCATCAGATACATTGGAAAGACAATCAAAAAACTGGTATGCAGAAAGTACAGTATCGATTTTTACCTTACTCGAAACATCGGCTGATGGCCTTTCTCCAGAAGAGATAGAGAAGAGACAGAACCAATATGGGCTCAACCAGCTTCCTGAGTCAAAAACACGTGGACCTTTTATACGCTTTATGTATCAATTCCATAATATACTGATCTATGTCTTGATCGCAGTGAGTATTGTAACGGCCATATTGGAGCATTGGGTAGATACCGGTGTGATCCTTGCTGTGGTTATTCTCAATGCACTGATCGGATTTATCCAGGAAGGCAAGGCAGAAAATGCTTTAAGAGCCATACGCCAGATGCTCTCACCCCATGCAAGTGTCATTCGGGACGGCAGACAGATGAGCATTCCGGCAGAAGAGTTGGTCCCCGGAGATATCGTCATCCTTCAGTCAGGAGATAAGGTACCTGCAGATTTGCGGCTATTCCAGCTCAAAGGACTGCAAATTCAGGAGTCTGTACTGACAGGCGAGTCCTTAGCAGTAGAAAAGACTACAGATGAAGTTGGAAAAAATAGTGTCATCGGTGATCGTCTTTGCATGGCATATTCAGGAACAATTGTAACTCATGGACAAGGCAGAGGTATTGTTGTTGAAACTGGGATGCAGACTGAAATTGGTCATATCAGTGCACTGGTATCAGGAGTGGAATCCTTAACAACACCGCTGCTTCGTCAGATGGATCAGTTTGGACGTTGGCTTACGGTGGCTATTTTGGGAATTGCCCTGATTACTTTTGTGTTTGGCTTATTTGTCAGAGATTATGCTGCCACCGAAATGTTCCTTGCTTCTGTAAGTCTGGCCGTGGCCGCTATTCCTGAAGGATTACCTGCGATCATGACTATCACACTTGCGATCGGTGTACAACGCATGGCAAAACGTAATGCGATTATACGTAAATTACCTGCAGTTGAGACACTGGGTGCTGTATCAGTGATTTGTTCTGATAAAACAGGCACCTTGACCCGAAATGAAATGACTGTGCGTACAATGGTTACTGCTACTGATCTATTTGAACTAAGTGGAACAGGATATGATCCTCATGGTTCAATAGTATTGGAAAACAGTGATATCCTGATGGAAGAACAGACTCTTTTACAAGAGATGGCTCGGGCTGCTATACTTTGTAATGATGCATCATTGGAACAAAAAAACAGTGAATGGATCGTTCATGGTGACCCTATGGAAGGAGCATTGTTAGTGGCGGGGTTAAAGGCCGGATTAGATATTGGAATGGAAACTAAACAGTATCCTCGTACTGATCTCATTCCTTTTGAATCAGAACACCGTTTTATGGCAACGCTTCATCATGATCATAGTGACGAAGCTTTTATTTTTATTAAAGGAGCACCAGAGCAGATCTTAGATATGTGTACTAAGCAAAGGATCTCTAAGGGTGAGCAGTTTTTAAATAAACAGTATTGGCTGGATCGTATTGAGGAGTTGGCGCAGCAAGGACAGCGTGTATTGGCAATTGCATTCAAGCCGGAAGATATGCAACAGATGGAACTTAAATTCCGTGATGTAGAAAATGGTCTGATTTTTTTGGGTATGTTTGGCTTGATCGACCCACCTAGAGAAGAGGCTGTTGAATCAGTACAAGTTTGCCATAAAGCGGGAATTAGTGTAAAGATGATCACCGGTGATCATGGTGCTACCGCATGTGCTATTGCAAAAAAATTAAATCTTAATAATACTGACGATGTACTTACCGGCACAGAACTCGAAGAGATGAGTGAAGATGCATTGCGCAAACTTGTACAAGATGTTGATATCTATGCCCGTGTCAATCCGGAACATAAACTTCGTTTGGTAAGACTCTTACAGGAGCATCATTTGATCGTAGCAATGACAGGTGACGGAGTCAATGATGCTCCTGCCCTGAAGCGTGCTGATGTAGGTATTGCCATGGGATATAATGGGACAGAAGCTGCAAAAGAAGCTTCCGAGATGGTACTGGCTGACGATAATTTTGCTTCAATCGCTCATGCAGTGGAAGAGGGACGTACTGTTTATGACAACCTTAAGAAAGCCATTCTCTTTATTCTCCCGACCAATGGTGGTGAAGCCTTGATCATTATTGCTACTATTTTATTCGGATTTCCTCTGATGCCGTTGACACCGGTACAGATACTTTGGGTCAATATGGTGACTGCTGTTACTTTAGCCCTCACTTTGGCATTTGAAGCACCTGAAAAAGATGTAATGCAGCGTCCGCCACGTGATGAAAATGAACCTATACTGACGCCTTATCTTATTTGGCGCGTGAGTTATGTTTCCATTATTCTGATGGCTGGAACTTTCGGACTTTTTCTTTGGGAGACGGCACAAGGCGCCAGTATCGAGCATGCACGAACAGTAGCAGTCAATACTCTGGTTATGTTTGAGATCTTTTATCTGTTTAATTCCCGTTATATTGCTGATTCAGTGTTAAATTGGGAAGGTTTCACCGGCAATCGCTATGTACTTATTTCCATTGCCATACTCATCATACTTCAGCTCGGTTTTACTTACCTTTCTCCTATGCAAACCCTTTTTGGTACTACTGCGATTGACTTTATAATATGGCTGCGTATTGTCCTGGTTGCCTCTTCTGTACTCTTTCTTGTGGAACTGGAGAAGTATGTTATCCGGTACAGGAAGAGAAATAAATAGCGCAGCAATGCTTGGCGGTGATCAAGCTGAACAGGTGTTGTCAGATACCGATCTTTAATCTATAAGAATATTGATACCATTCTGTAGCTGAAGCAGATGACAGGAACTCATTTTAAGTGTACATTCTTTCATTTTACAGTTTTATTAATCGTCTGATATAGAGAGAGCATTGCACAGTTATTACATACTTTCTCTGTAGTATGTAATACAAAACTTCTTTTAAGGAGATGTTATGACACATACATTAATGAAACTACCCTTTGATCAAAATGCTTTGGAACCGTATATCTCACAGGAAACCATGCAGTATCATCACGGTAAGCACCATGCGGGCTATGTGAACAAGTTGAATATCCTGATCAAAGATACACCCTATGAAGCGCTGACACTTGAAGAGATCATTATACAATCTGATGGCAGCATCTTCAATAATGCTTCCCAGGTTTATAATCATGATTTTTATTTTCAGGGGATGAATAAAGACAAGAGTGAGCCTTCAAAAATCCTGTCAGAACGGATAGATCGTGATTTTGGTTCAATGGAGAAGTTTAAAACACTTTTTCTCGATACCGCCGCAAATCTTTTCGGTTCGGGATGGGTATGGCTTTGCATTGACAAGGAGGGTAGTGTAGGTATTCACGCATATTCCAATGCAGACAATCCTATGGTTCATGGATACACACCTCTACTGACCTGTGATGTCTGGGAACATGCCTATTATATAGATTATAGAAATGCAAGAGCAGGGTATCTGGAAAAGTGGTGGGAGCTGATCAATTGGGATTTTGTTTCAACGAATCTTGCGAATTGTCAGTACATTGAATTCCCCTGTGATGAGTATAGTGGGGCATGTGACTTTAAAGAAGAAAAATAATTCTTCTTTAAATTTTATTTTGGGTCACATCCATTGGGGATCTCTCCTCCTATCCCAAATTTATGGCTGAAGTCATAGAGGTCTTTCCATTGTTTGTCATTAAGTTTACCCATATCAAATTGAGGACATATTTTTTTGGTTTCTTCTTTAAACAGATTTTGTTTATGGATCTGTTCCCATTCTTCCTGTGTATGTTTTCTTGCAAAGATCGAACCTGCAAATTTACAACTTCTTTGCAATTTTTTCTTGTATATCCTGTGGCCTTTTTTTGCATCTGCCATGGACAGAGTAGGCACAAGTATTGTCATAGCGAGTAAACAGGTAAGTGCAGCACGGTATTTTTTCATTAAAAATCCTTATGTATAAATGTAAAGTTAAACTTTACGTTATTGTATCTATACTCTCTTAGAGTTAATTTAAGAGTTCACTTTTGAGTGTGGAAAAATATGCTTTGTAAGTTTGTCTGTTGAAGATGTATGCTTTGGCATTGAAAAGGGTTTCAAAGACGATCTTCCACAAGGTAGAGAAGTTCTCATCATTACGTACATCACAAAGCTGCTCCTGTATACGATGTTCAAGTAAACTAAGCGCTTTGGCATGAAATACATACAGTTTAAGTATGTCATATTCAATGCCTACTTGTTTGTAGTATTCCACAAGTTGAATGATAGAAGCTTCTTTCTCCGTAAAATCATCAGTATGGATCGGTATGAGTATCTCATCCTCCAGTAGTCTGTCAAGTAAGGCCTCATCGACAGAAAAAACTTCTACAAACTCTTTTTTTGTATAGTGTTTCGCATCTGAAGGTATGGCAGATAATGTATTCATCAGAGGGCTTATCATGCTTGATGATGTGGAGAATGACTGGTTCTTGTTCTGCAGGATATCTTTGAGTTGTTCATTGCTGCTGCCAAAGTGTTCTTTCATATAGACGATATATTTGATGCGTTCTATATGTTCATCACTGTAGCGGTGTACATTTGCTTTTATCTTGTGAGCTTCCGGGAGTAAACCCTCTTTTATATAGTAAAGAATAGTTGACTTTGGTACATTGGTTCTTGATACCAATTCAGATATTTTATATTCCATAGATGATCCTGTTAATGTCGGTCTAAGAATTATATCATATAATTTAAAACGTTAAGTATGGCTTCATGTTTTTTATGAAGCAAAATAGAATAAAAAGGAAAAATAAATGGCATATATAGATTTATCGGAATTTGAAGATATGACACCTGCGATACAGGATAAGGCAAGACCGATCTTGGAGAAAACAGGACAATTGGGAGAGATATTCAAACTGCTTGCGATCGATGAAAAGGTTTATTTTGCAACAGATGGAATGATACAGAAATATCTGCTTGATGAAACAACGCTTTCGTATGATATTAAAGAAGCCATCGCACTTCTTATTTCCAAAGAGAACGGATGCAAGATGTGTGTTGATGTGCATAAAAGCATTGCAAAAATGCTTGGGCTCAGTGATACACGGATCGAAGAGATACTACAGGGTGTGGATGCCATAGATACGGACAGTAAAGACAAAGCACTTTTGAACTTTTGTATCAAAGCATCAAAAAAAGAGAATTACAAGATCCAAAAAGAGGAGATCGATGCACTTAAGGAGATGGGTTGGAGTGATGTACAGATCATAGAGGCTGTAGCGATCACAGGGTACTTCAACTATATCAATACCTTGTCTAATGTCTTTGGATTGGGGCAATAGTTGTGATCAAAGCATTGATTGTTATTAGTATCATATTTTCTGCATTACAGGCAGAAGAGTATAAAGCGGTATTTGATTGTAGTTCAAACAAGGCTTCTTATATTAAAAGCCGTATGTGGCTGGTAGGGAAAACTTTGGACATGATCGAAAAAAAAGGAGACAAGGCGAACTTTGTACTGACGCTTCACGGAGGATGTGTCCCTATGGTATCGTCACTTTATGATGAGATCGTTGATGATGAAGAGGTAGATGACATTAAAGCCGCCCAGAAACTCTTGATAGGTCTTGCCAAAAAGAAAAATGTGAAAGTCATCGTCTGTGCCATGTCACTTTCTGCCAATGCGATCGAACAAAAGGAAGTCCTTCCGTTTGTCAAAATATCTGATAATAGTTTTATCGATACGATACATTATCAAAATCAGGGTTATGCACTGATGACCTTCAAATAGTTTTCTATGTCTGTACGTGAATTAACGTACCGTTTTAAACACACATAGCCTGTTTGATCTTCTCCTGGTTAAGCTTTTTTATAAGTTTTGTGGAGAGTTCTCCATAGTGTTCTTCATCCAGATTCAATTTTGTCTGGACTTCTTTTACCGGGGTATCATCTGCCCATGCTTTAAGGAGCTTCAATTCTTTTTTTGTAAGTTTTACTTTTAAAACAGCTAAAAGTGTTTCTTCGTCTTTTAAAGGATTTACCAGCTTTTTAATGTGTTTTTCTATCTCTTGATTTAATGTTGACAATTTTATTCCTATGTATTTATTTTGTTAAATTTAAAATGAGCACGTATCCGATACCTGCTAAAAGAATGGTACCAAAAAGGTTCAGTGCCATATTGATGAATGCATGCGCATAGTCTCCTGACTCAAGCAGGAAAAAACTCTCTATGGCAAAAGTAGAATAGGTGGTTAACGCACCTAAAATACCCGTGATCATAAAGGTTTTAAGATGGGGTGAAAGTGATGTATTCAAATGAAAATAGGCAAAAAGCATACCAATGATGAATGAACCCAAAAAGTTGACGGCCAAAGTACCCAAAGGCAGCGGATGGATGAAACTTCTATTCACTGCACCATTGATAAGCAGTCTCAGTGTGGCGCCAATGGCACCGCCGCTAGCGACTGCGATGAGCGTTAGCATATTCATCATCAATCCCTTTCTGCATCGTTTCATAAAGTGTATCAAACCAGTCTTCATCTGCGGATGAAACATCTATTGTCGGAAGGAACTTATAGTGTACTGTACCGCTGTGCCCCGTTCTGTCATGTTCATTCAAGACCCATTTACTTCCGGTAATGATCACCGGCTGTACTTTTAATTTGAGCTTTTTTGCTATCATGTTTGTCCCCTGTTTGAAGGGAAGCAGTTTCTGTTCTTTTGCTCTGGTTCCTTCAGGGAAAATGGCAACCGCTCTGTCTGTTTCATTCACCGTTTTTTTAACATCTTTCATTAGTTTGATCAATCCGACCTTGTTTCCTCTGTCAAGTGAGATCATATCTCCAAAACGTAGTAGATACCCAAACCAGGGTGTTTCAAAAAGTTCTTTTTTTGCCACCCATCTGAGATGATTGTTCTGCAAGGCTTCCATCCCTACAATATCAATAATACCCTGATGATTCATCACGATCATATCTGCTTCCGGATCCATTTCTCCCTCTTGTGCAAGTTTTGCGCCCATGAGGAATATCGTGACCTTATTGAGCTTATGCATGATCATACCTTTATGCTTAGGGAAGATCATAATAGCAGGGATCATAAAAACAGCAGTGATGAAGGAGATGGAAAATGCACCCCAGTAAAACCTAATTTTCGCAAATATCTTCATTTTTTATCCATCCGACAACTCCTTTTTTATACTCTATTTTCTTATAGTCACCACGTTCACCCAGCAACATGGTATGAAGCTTTTCATCTATTTTTGTACTCATCGTACTTGTTTCAGTAGGTAAGATAAATAGTGGCGCTCCCTGTTTTATACAGATCTTTTTATGCGGGATATAAAAAGTCAAGAGTGTGATAAGGGCAATAACACCCAGTACAAGATAGAAGAAATCTCTTTTAAAGAGGAACATTAAAAAGAAAAAACCTACCAGAAACATGAAAGTATACTTTTTCAGAAGATCAAAACTGTCTTCCTTCGGGTTCAGATCTGTCTGTGTTGTCACAGTCGTGTCTTTCAGTTCAATGGGGGTTTGAAGATATACATACTGTTTTTTGATCGTATTGAAGTAGGTGAACTTGATATGCTTTTGTGAGTCAGGAAGTACAAAATAGAACTCAGCGACCACTTTGGCATCTTCTCTTTTTAAATGTTCGATCCCTGATTCCAATACATTATTCAGATACATGTCTTCAAGATTGGCTTCAAATGCTTCTATAGAAAGTGTGACCAGGTGATTTTCCTCATCATAATTGGAAATCTGGGAATTCTCTATTTTCATATCGGCAGCAAGTACGCCGCAAAAGTCTTCACGTATTTTCAGGGAGCCTAAAAAAACTGTATGGTGTTCAAGTGTGAATTCCTCATTATCACTTTGAATATAAAGTCTCGGGATCTGTACATCAACCTTTCCAGCTTTAAAATAAAAGGTATAAAAACTGTCATCTCCATTGTGTATAGATAAAGGTTTGTCTGAAATAGGTTGTGTTTCACTTACAATGTCAAATGTAAATTTCGGTACGGTTTCACTGCATTCTGAAACACAGATCACCGTAACGGGGAAAACCTGATTTTCATAGACATTTTTTGGGATATAGCTGTATTTATATTCGCTTTTGGCAGAAAGTAGGGTTGTAAAGCTTACAAAAAGTCCTAAAAAAAGCCATAAAAAGCGAAAAGACGGCATTAGGATTCAAAGCCTTTGAGCATACGCAGTCCGTCTTCAGATCCCAAGATCGCTTCCAATGCACGTTCAGGGTGTGGCATAAGACCAAAAACATTCTTAGCTATGTTACATACACCGGCAATAGAAGTGACTGAACCGTTCACGACCACAGGCTCTCCTTTTTCATCGGAGTAACGAAGAAGTATCTGTCCATTCTTTTCGAGTTCTTTGAAACCCTCTTCATCAATATAATAGTTGCCGTCTGCATGGGCAATAGGAATATTCAGTACTTCACCTTTTTTACATCGATTCAAAAATGCATTGTCATTGTTGATGACACAAAGGTTCTGCTGTTTAGAGATGAAATGCAGGTTGTTGTTACGCTTCAATGCACCTGGAAGCAAACCTGCTTCTGTAAGGATCTGGAAACCGTTACAAATACCAAGTACCTTGCCTCCATCATTTGCATAGGCCGATACGGCTTTCATTACGGGGGAGAATCTTGCGATGGATCCTGAACGCAGGTAGTCACCGTAAGAGAAACCGCCAGGCACAACGACAAGATCAATGTCAGTTGGAAGTGTTTCATTTTCATGCCATACAAGTGCTGTTGTATGACCCAGCTTTTCAAATGCATACTGGGTATCAAACTCGCAGTTTGTACCGGGAAATCTTAATACTGCTACTTTCATCTTAGCTGATCTCTATAGTATAATCTTCAATAACGGTGTTCGCAAGTAGTGTTTCACACATCTCTTTGACTTCTGCCTCTGCTGTTGCTCTGTCGTCAGTGTCCAGTTTTATGATGATCTGTTTACCAATACGGACATCAGATACACCTGCAAATCCGAGTGAATCAAGTGCATGGTGAGCCGCTTTCCCCTGTGGATCAAGTACACCTTCTTTTAAAAATACGTTTACTACTGCTTGCATGTTCTTCCTTTTATCTGTTTTTTATTCTATCAAGTACCATTTTGTACGCTTCTGTGAGACCACCAAGACCCTGTCTAAATCTGTCTTTATCCAGTTTCTCATCGGTTTTTGCATCCCAAAGTCTGAAGTTGTCAGGAGAAAGTTCATCAATAAGGATGATATTTCCGTTAACATCTCTACCAAATTCAAGTTTGAAGTCTACGACTTTAATGTCAAGTTTTGCATAAAAGTCTGAAAGTATGGTGTTGATACGCCGTGCCATATACCTAATATAGTCAAGTTCAGATGTGTCATTGATCAAATTCAGTATCAGACAGTGCTGATCGTTGAGTTTTGGATCACCAAGTTCATCATTTTTATAATCGAATTCCACAAGGGTGAACGGTAAGACCGTTTTATCCGGAATACCGAGGTTTTTACTCAAAGACCCGGTTGCGATGTTTCTCACGATCACCTCTATGTAGATCACCTCTGCTTTTTTGTGAAGCATGTGGTTTGCATCCAGCATTTCCACAAAGTGCGTAGGGATACCTTTTTCATTGAGGTATTTGAACAGTTCGGTAGAGATCTCATTGTTAAGCGCACCTTTTCCCTCTTCACTGGACTTTTTTTCACCATTGAATGCTGTCAGGTCATCTTTGAATTCAGAGATGTAAAGTTCAGGATATTCAGTTGTCCAGATCTTCTTTGCTTTCCCTTCATAAACCAGTTCCTGTTTTACAAGCGTGTCTGTTGCCATTATTTTTTTCCTTTATTCGTAATGATGAGTGCTTTGAGAATGTCTACGGCACTTTTAAGCTGGTTGTCTTTTTCAAGCTGATCTTCTGTGATCAATGTCTTGTTGATCGTGGCATTATCCTCTTCAGAACTGTTAAGGTCTTTAACCTCGATCTTTTTAGGTTTTGTTTTGTTACTGTCGATCTTGTCAAGCTCACTCTGCAAGTGTTTCTTCAGGTCTCTCTCTTTAAGTGAGATAGTGTTATCCAAATATTCCACTTTTGCAAAATGTACCGGGATATCCGGTGTGACACCTTCTGCCTGAATAGTTCTTCCACTTGGTAGATAATAGCGTGCGACCGTCAGTTTAAGGGCTTCATCTTTCCCTATAGGCATTACGATCTGTACCGATCCTTTTCCGAAAGTTTTTTCACCTACAATAATAGAACGGTTGAAATCCTGAAGTGCACCTGCAACGATCTCAGATGCGGAAGCAGATCCTCCATTGACAAGCACTACTATAGGTGTTTTAAGGTCAGTGTTTTCTTTTGTTGCTTTATATTCGACATTTTCAAATTTGCTTTTCCCTTTTTGACTGACGATCACACCTTTGTCCACGAAAAGATCTACCAGACCGATGGCTTGATCTAAAAGTCCTCCTGGGTCGTTACGAAGGTCAAGAACGATCCCTTTGGTGTTGTTGTGGTCTTTGATGGCTTTTTTAACACCTTCTACTACTTTTTGATCAAAAGAGGTTATGTGAATATAGAGAGAATCGTCATAATTTTCAATATTTTTACCATAGACAGATTGAATCTTAATAATGTCTCTGGTGATTTTTATTTCAAGAGGTTTTGGCTCATTTTTTCTGATGATAGTAAGAAGAATGTCTGTTTTAGGCTTTCCTCTCATGATCTTCACAGATTCATCGATGGTCATACCCAGTGTGGCTTTATCATCTATTTTTAAAATGATATCTCCGGCTTTGATCCCTGCTTTAAACGCAGGTGTACCGTCAAGTGGTGCGATTACGGTAAGCACTCCGTCTTTCATACCGACAGAGATTCCCAGCCCGCCAAATTCACCTTTGGTCTGAACGGAAAGTTCTTTATATGATTTTTTATCCATAAAAGTAGAGTGGGCATCCAAGTTGGTCATCAAACCTTTCAGTGCTTTGTCCACCAGATCTGTCGTATTCACATCATCCACATACTCTTTTTCTATGACATTAAGTATTTGTGTGAATTTAATATATGCTTCCAGTTTCTCTTTTGGTGAGGATACTGAAGTTTTGTTGCTGTCTTTAGCCTGTGCGAAAGAGCCGAACAGATAGGCGGCAGTGATAGTGGAAATCAAGCCCGTAATAATAACTTTTTTACTTTTTTTGATCATGGATGGTAGTACTCCTGAGAATTAGTTTATAATTTTATTGAAATATCAATAAGAGGTTGCTTTTTTAGGAGTATAGTCGGGTAGGGTAAATGTAAGTTAAATATGTCTTGAGGGTCTAAAGACATTTTACCTTAGAGAGACAATGCTCTAAAAGGCTATTTTTTATCAAAATGATAGATAGAATTTTTCTTGTTTGGTTTCTGGTCTGTCCAGCCTAAATAAGATGTTTTTAAATGTTTGCCATTATCGGAAAACTCCATAATGATCTTATGAATATGATCATCATTGGATTTACAGAGTGTGGTTTCCATGTTGCAGTTAAAGATAATTTTATCTTTTGTTGTATTGTTCAGATCCATTTTAAATTGTGGTTGGTTCATCTTTGTACAGTAGTGTGTTGCTATCACTTCTGTACAGTCTACTACATCATTACAATGATACATCGTAACCATCTGTTTTTTAGTATCAGGTAAAAGGTCTTCTTGCAGTGTGCTACCAAAACCTATGAACTTGTAGGCAACAGCAGTTTTGTCAGTGCCTACAAGAGGATAGACCAGAGGGTTTTTATAGGCACCGGTAGTGTCTATCTGTTTATATTCAGGAGAGAGTTTCCACTCTCCTTTTAGTGCTGTTTTCATATATTCAAACATTTCAGAGGGGTCTGCTTCGTCCGCTGTTAGTGGGTGTGAGAAGAATGTAAGTAGTGAGAGAGTAATAAGACTTTTTTTCATACGATGGTCCTAAATTTTTTTTGCATTATATCAAACTTTTGGAAAAAGCATAGGTACATGTTTCTTGTAGTCCACATAGGCTTTACCCAGTGTTTTGGCCAAGTCTTTCTCTTCATAATGTAAGCCTATGAAAATATAGATACTGAATGTCATAGCAAAAAGAAGATGACCCGTACTCATTTGCGGGGTTACCCATAATCCAAGGTACCATCCCCGAATCGATACCATACCGCCTTGCATAAATGACCAAGGATAGACCCATATAGACTAAAATACTAAAGCCTAAGAGATAACTTAGAACTTCACTTATTACCTTGGATAATTAATTACTTCGTAGATAATCACAGGCACGTTTCTCACCGTATTTACAAGATTTTTTAAAATATTTTTTTGCCTTTTTACTATCTGCATGTACACCTCCCTGTCCCTCTAAATACATCGCTCCCAAATAAAAACATCCTCTTCCATCTTTTTTGTCACAAGCTTTTAGAAGTGTTTTTTTTGCTTTTTTATAATCTTTTTTGATACGGCTTCCTTTTAGATACAGAAGACCGGCATTCCTACATCCCATAGCATAACCCAGATCACATGCTTTTTCATAATAAGAAACTGCTTTCCTGTAGTTCTTCTGGACACCACTGCCTTTATAGTATGCAGAGCCTACATTATTGCACCCAAAACCATCTTTACCTTTACATCCTTTGTCAAAGAGCTTTTTTGCTTTCTTATAGTCAATTCTGACGCCTAAACCATCTCTATAAACTAAGCCAAGATTAGAACAACCTATGGCATAGCCACCACTACATGCTTTTGTATAATATTTTATAGCTTTTGAATAGTTTTTTTTGACACCTATACCTTTTTGATACAAATATCCTATATTAGAACATCCACGCATCATACCTTTGTCACAATTTTTTTTATCTTCTTGTATGGAATATGCATTTGCAAATTCAAAATATCCAAACATAGCTAGTGCTATAAATAATATCTGTTTCATGTTTCTTTCCTGTTTGTTTGATTTTATAATGACAATAAAGATTATCTTATATTTTTTAGATGAAAAAAATTGTACTTTAATTTTAATATAGGACACATTAGAAATTATAATACTTTTAAAGCCTCTGGTTGCAATTATTAACAATATAAGAGTCAATATAATTAATTTTACTAAGGAAACTTGACAAGAGGTGACTAAAGTTGTATAATAACTCATATTTAAAATAATTCAAGGAGTTTTTCATGAGCATATTAGAAAAATTGACCAATCAAATGCAAGGTACTGTTGAATCGGGAGTATCGCTTGCACTACATAATAAAAATCAGGAAGTAGCACCCATTCATTTAGTCTGGGCATTGCTTACCAATAGCAATTCGATTCTGCATCAGGCACTCAATAAAATGAATGTAGACAAAGCTGCTATTGAACTGGAAGCAAAGTCGTTAGCGAACAAACTGCCTACAGTATCAACCGTAACCAAAGAAAATATAAAACTGGGACAGGAGTTGGTACGCTCTCTGCAAAATGCTGAGGGTGTGATGGCAGCGAACGGAGATCAGTATCTGGCTGTGGATAGCTGGCTGCTGGCAAACACAAATGAGAGTTTCATTAAAGATGTTTTGGGCAAATATGTGGATCTGTCTGAGTTCAAAAAAACACTGGAGTCCATCCGTGGCGGTAAACAGATAGATTCCCAGTCAGGGGATGAAACGCTTGAAGCATTGTCTCAATATGGAATCGATCTGAACCAGAAAGCGTTGGATGGTGAACTGGATCCTGTGATCGGTAGAGATGAGGAAGTGCAGAGAATGATGCAGATCCTGATCCGTAAGACCAAGAATAATCCGATTCTCATCGGCGAGCCCGGAACCGGTAAAACAGCCATTGTTGAAGGATTGGCACAGCGTATTGTCAATAAAGAAGTTCCTTTGAGTCTTCAGAATATGAAAGTGATCTCACTAGATATGAACAGGCTGATCGCCGGTGCAAAGTACAGAGGTGAATTCGAAGAGCGTCTTAAAGCGGTCATAGATGAAGTAAAAGAATCAGCGAATATCATCTTGTTTATTGATGAGATCCATACCATTGTAGGTGCAGGAGCTTCAGAAGGCGGAAATGATGCTGCAAACATCCTAAAGCCGGCATTGGCACGAGGTGAGTTACATACCATCGGTGCTACAACGTTGAAAGAGTATAGAAAGTATTTTGAAAAAGATACCGCATTGCAGAGACGTTTTCAGCCGGTCAAAGTAGATGAACCAAGCATCAATGAAGCGTTGCAGATACTCAGAGGGATCAAAGACAGACTGGAAGCACACCACAATGTGACCATTACGGATGCAGCACTGGTGGCAGCAGCAAAACTTTCTGACCGTTACATTACGGACAGATTTTTGCCGGACAAAGCGATCGATCTTATTGATGAAGCTGCGGCTGAGTTGAAAATGCAGATCGAATCTGAACCGACTGACCTTTCCAAAGCAAAACGTGAAATTTCTACCCTTCAGGTAGAAAAAGAAGCCTTGAAAATGGAAGAGGGTACAAAAAATGATGCCCGTCTTGAAGAGATAGAAAAAGAGTTGGCAGATCTTGAAGAAAAAAGAGTGTCACTGCAAAATCAGTTTGACAATGAAAAAGAGGTCTTTAACCAGATCGCTGAGATCAAGTCAACGATAGAATCTCTCAAAAATAAAGCAGAGCAGGTGAAGCGTGAAGGTGACTTTAACAAAGCCGCAGAGATCGAGTATGGCCAGATTCCTGCAGAACAGGAAAAACTTAAAGCGTTGGAAGAGAAGTGGACACAGATGATGTCGGAGGGTACACTGCTTAAAAACTCTGTAGATGAAGAGATGATCGCCAGTATCGTCAGCCGCTGGACCGGCATTTCTGTGAACAAAATGCTTCAGGGAGAGAAAGAGAAGATCCTTGCGATTGAAAGCATCCTGAAAGAAGAAGTTGTCGGTCAGGAAGAAGCGCTTAAGGCTGTTGCCAGAGCGATCAAACGTAACAAAGCAGGACTCTCTGACGTGAACAGACCTATCGGGTCATTTATGTTCCTTGGACCGACAGGGGTTGGTAAGACACAGGTGGCGAAAACTCTTGCGAAGTTCCTGTTCGATTCTGAAAAATCGCTTATCCGTATCGATATGTCTGAGTATATGGAGAAACATGCGGCCAGCAGACTGGTCGGTGCGCCTCCAGGATATGTTGGATATGATGAAGGTGGACAGCTAACAGAAGCGGTACGTCGTAAACCGTACTCAGTCGTCCTTTTCGATGAGATCGAAAAAGCGCACCCGGATGTGTTCAATACATTGCTTCAGGTGCTTGATGACGGACGTTTGACAGACAATAAAGGTGTGACCGTAGATTTTAAAAATACGATCATCATTATGACATCAAATATTGCTTCAGA
>Ga0256834_1000936_pt1 | contig 20489 bp, 24 predicted proteins | sample 4281140metaG_FD_190536 | JGI IMG/M metagenome (GOLD analysis project Ga0256834, IMG submission 190536) | Hydrothermal vent microbial communities from East Pacific Rise, Pacific Ocean - 4281-140 | ecosystem: Environmental > Aquatic > Marine > Hydrothermal vents | place: Pacific Ocean: East...
GAATTTTGCTTAAAAATACGAGACTATTAAAACTAAAAGGGTGATGATCTCCCTACTAGCTGAGTACTCCTTGATGAGAAGCCTCATTGCTGACTTCCACCTCCTGTAATTCCGGAAAATCTGTGCACTTTGAGCCACTGCACATACCATTCAGGTAATTTTTCGTACATATCCGTCAAGGGGTCTGGAACGCCAGCCTCCATGAACGATCTTAATCGAGTTGTACAGGAAAAGCAAGTTCCACACGGTCTCTCTCCTCCCCTGTAGCAGCTCCAGGTCAACTCATACGGTACTCCAAGTCTTACTCCTTCTCTAATTATGTCAGCTTTAGTCATATTCACGAAAGGAGCCCACACACAGATCTCCGCCTTCCTTTCTACCACCGCTGCGCTGCCTAGAGCTACTGCCCTACTGACAGCCTCTACAAATTCTGGTCTTGTATCAGGATACCCCATTGTCTCATATCTGTGAACTGCAATACCGATCAGTCCACGAGAGTACCCACGCTCAAGTACTAGAGACTCAACCCATGCTGCTGCAAGTGCTATAAACACGAGATTTCGCTGAGGAACGTAGTCCCTGCTTACCTTAGATAGCTGTACTTCTACACCACCTTCGACAAGTCTTGATGCGTAAAACGCCCAGGATATTGACGATAAGTCAACTATCCTATGTTCAATAACTCCTGCAAGGGTACTCAACCTTTTAGCACACTCTACCTCCTTCCTGTGCTTTTGTCCATAAATTAGCGTTAATGCATAAACATCAGCATCAAGCTCCTTCTTAGCTTTCCAGAGTAAAGTAGCCGAATCTAGGCCACCACTTAACAGAACTACACAACAAGTAGACATTCCAAAAGAGTATGAGGACTGTACGGTAGAAGATTAGTCCAAGCCAGTACGTTACTTCTTCTTTTTCTTCTTCTTTTGCGCCTTCTTCTGTCTAATCTCTTCTCTCAGCTTCTCAGCCTCCTCCTTGGGCATGTTCCTGAGCTGTATGTAGAGTGGCTCAATCTTCTTTCCAAACTCAGGATCGTCGTATACGTGGACCTCTACCTTGCTCTTACCCCATCCAAACTCAGTGTATATGTGCCTGACAAAGACTCTGTTAACATCGACTCCAAGCATCTCAGCAACCTTCTGCCTGACCTCTAGTCTTGTCGGAGTTGGAAGACCAATGTGCCAGATCTCTATCATCAACTCTCTTCTTCGTAGAAGCGGGTTCTTCCTGTCCTCAACTATCTTGTAGACTATCTTACCCGGCTCGATTCCTTCAGGTAGTACCTTAACTAAGCTCTCAGGTATGCTCATGATAGCGTGTGTAGGAGGTCTAGTGAGTATTTAAACTTTGTGAGAGAAACTATGGCACGTCTATTGCAAACATGCCCTTCCTATTTATGCCAAGCTTCTTTGCGAAACAGGACTTCTCTGGGTCTATTATTATTATGAGACCATACCACTCGTCTGAGAAGTCTTTACCTCCACAGACTGGGCATACTGGCTCGTTTTCAGGAACGATGGCTTTACAGTTTCTGCATGCCTTGTATCCGGGGAGTGCTCGTTTCCTGACTCTTCTTCTGCCAGTTGTTGACGATGACATTGTGCTGATGTAGTAAAGTGAGGGAGGTTATTAACCTACTTGCCTGGCTTTGCAGGTGCCTTCTTCTTGAGTGCTTGAATGTCCTCCTCAATCCACTCTGGCTTGCCTAAGAATGGCTGTCTAGCCGTGAGTCCTATCCTGATTGTGAGTCCATGAGCAGTTAGTGCGTAGCTTACGCTTACTATGCGTACTCTAACAGTATCTCCCTTGCTTAGCCTTCTCTTAGTCTTCTCTCCAATAAACGTGCCACTCATCTTGTCGTAATGTATGATGTTGTCATTCATCATCTGAGTCTTATGTAGTAGTCCTCTCACAGGCCCAATCCTGACGAAGGCTCCGTACTCCGTAGTCTCAACTACGTCTCCCTCAACGACCTCGTTGTTCAGGGGAGTGAACACGAGAACCTTCAGCCTAACTTTGTGATACGTTGCTCCATCACCAAACGTTATGATACCCTTCTTGCTGACCTCGAGAGAGAGAATTTTCACAAATACACCTATGTCACGCTCAATCTTGCCCTCATACTGTTCTCGAAGCTGCTCGTACGCAACCTTCTCAAGAGGCTCTCCAAATCTCGAAGGTGGAATCCTAACGTAGTCCTCAACTGTTAGTACACGCCACAAGGTTATCGCCAAGCAGTGACACGTAATAATGTACTTTTAAGCCTACTCCTCGAAAGTGAAGAATCTGCTTTTTCGAAGGTACATAACTCTTACTCCCGCAGATTCAAGCCTCTTCCTGAGCTCTAAATCACACGTAACCACTATTATGTTGTAGCCTCTTTCGGATAGTCTTCTAGCAATGTCTAGTATAGCTTTGTCAGTCGGCTTATTCTCGTCATATGATATTATTGAGAACTTGTTAATGATAAGTCTTAGAGATAGTTCTGCTGCACGTGAAGTTGCTCGTTCTCTCTTTGTAGATAGTTCTTTAAGTTCTCTAATTGTGTTTGGTAAAATTATTGGAATGTGAGGTCCAACTGTCAGATATACTTGACGTAGTGTATCTACCTTTTCTTTGAATATTGCTAGTATAGAACTTGTGTCATATATTACGAGTGGAAGCTTCTCCTGCTTACGTGACATTAAGCTACTCGTAGACTACAGTTCCTCCCTGTATTGTTCCATAGCCAACTATTCTCCATCTGTTCTCTACCTGCTTCGTCAGGACGACCTTAGCTCCCTGTTCAGCACAGATTGCTTTTCTTAGCGTCACAATGACTCGTCCATCCTTTCTCAGCTCCTTGACCATGCCTAGAACTGTGGCTGCACCAGCGTTCACCATGAGCACATCTCCCTTCTTTATCTGGTACTGCTTGTCCTTCCTGATCTGCTCGTAGTCTAGCTCTATCTCAGACCAGACTGGTGGTAGCTGGTTTGGATGACCCACGACACTGCCCACGAGTGCGTCAGCTTTTGTCAGTGCAGGATCGAGCTTTGTGCCTATTCCTACTAGTGCTCCAGGTCTTGCGTAGTCTACGAACTCTTTACCTATGGATATTGAGACTACGACTGATCTTAGTGGAACATGTTTAGCACCTACCTTCAGTCCAGGTCTTATCTCAATCTCGTCCCCAACCCTTATTTCTCCTCGAACAAGTACTCCTCCCAATACTCCTCCAACTAGGTTCTCTGGTGGAGTTCCAGGTTTGTTAACATTGAAACTCCTCAGTACATGCATTAGAGGTGGTCCTGGCGCGAACTCTGTCTTCTTTGGAAAGTACTCGTGTATGAGCGTGGCAATTGCGTCTATGTTGACCTTGTGAAGTGCAGATGCTGGTACTATTGGCGAGTTCTCGGCCCAGGTTCCTTTCAGGAATTTCTTAATCTGCTGATAGTTCTCGATAGCCTTCTCCTTTGGCACAAGGTCTATCTTGTTCTGGACGACGATCATCTTCCTGATGCCCATGATTGTTGCTGCAAGAAAGTGCTCCTCAGTCTGAGGCTGTGGACAAGGCATGGAAGCGTCAATTATCATTATTGCACCATCGACAAAGCCAACTCCTGCAATCATTGTTGAGAGCAGAACCTCGTGACCTGGAACGTCGAGTATCGATATTTTCCTTATGAGACGGGGCTCAGACCCGTCAGGACATTTCCCATCCTGTAGTAGGCCATCAGTGATGTAGCGAAACTCTCCTGATGGACACTCGTATACTCCAATTGTGACGTAGCCTAGCTTTATGGTCATTGCTCGCTTAATCTCCTCGCTATGTCTCGCAACCCATACACCGCTAAGCGCCTGTACGAGTGTTGTCTTTCCATGATCGACGTGTCCTAGCGTTGTCAGTATCGTGTCTGGGTATACAATCTTCTCCTGAGACATTAGTCAGAATTAGGCGCAGTCAAGAGAAATTAAAAATGCTTGCATGAGCATCAGTCCTCGACACGTACTCTTCTACTAATTTCGTCCAGAGTCTCCTCGTCTACGTTAAATGCAACTAAGTCAAACCTCCTATCATTAGCTACCCTGAGAGCTGCTGCTCGGCTTGGATCACTAACAATACAGAAGGCAAGTCCCTGATCTGTCATGAAGTAGCCGTAGTACCTTCCTGGTGTGTATAGTCCAAGTATGCGGTATCTAACTCGAACGTTTCTAAAAGGAATAATCTCGACTATTGAGTTCAGCGGTATCCTGATGTATTTTCTAGGTCTCAGACATAGAATGCGCTCTAGTACTGAGAGCTCAATCAGTAGATTATTATCCTCTAGTCTCACTTTCACCATTCTGATTCTCTATTTATGTTACATCTACGAGAGAACTAATTAGGCTGAAGGGATCGTCCGCAAGTCGTGTCTTGGCTTGTGCTTTTTCTAGTTCTTTAATCATGTGAGGAAGTACATTGAGTGCCTCTGTCACGGGAGAAGGTACTGGAAGTCCTAGAAGAGGACCGAGGATCAGGATTGTGAAGAGAAGCTCTTTTTCATGAAGTTCAGATTCTACATGTTCTCGAGCTATATCAGTTATGTAGTCTTTCAGTCCTTGAAATATTTCTTTTAGAAATCTCCTCAAGCTCCGTGTCATTTCTCTACTCTGCTTTTCACGAAGAGAGCCATAAGTACTAAGTTGAGTGCTAGCGATACTCCAAGTATTATGCCTACTATAACTCCTGTGATTACTCCCATTCCTCCAGATGCTACTATTGATGGGACGACGTAGGCCTCGTACCAGACTAGTGCAGAGGTCACGGTTATCCATAGGAATATTGCAGGCACTACTACTAGAAGTCTTGCTCCTGTGCTTCTGCAGATCCTGTATATCCACGCTGATATTACCATAAGTGCGAGACTTGCCAGTAGCTGGTTCATTCCTGAGAAGCTTGGCCATAGTATTAGGAATGAGCCATTCCACGCAAGTAGTAGACCTAGCAGGACTGCTATCAGTGATGCAAGCCACTTGTTCGATAGGGCATTCCTGATCTTTGGTGATCTTAGTCCAAGCATCAGCTCATGCCAGGAAAATCTTGCGAGTCTTGCAGCAGTGTCTAGTGAGGTTAGTGCAAATCCTGTTATCCATATTGTCGCAAATATTGTCATTGCCTTAATGTTGAGTCCAAATGCCTCGTGGACAGTCAGTGCGTATGATAATGGTATGACTTTCCACTTTCCTAACGTCTTCAGCAGATACGCATACTTATCTGCAAATAGCTGTGGATTCGCGAGCATCTGCCTGATTAGGCTCTTCGTGGCTGGTGGAGCTATCATGAGCATTGCCATGGGCACGAACGCTGCCATTGTTGCAACAACCATTGTTGCGAGAAAGCCCTCGCTTAACATGCCTCCATAAGCTACGAGTAGTGCATCAAGCTCATTTGATAGCTGTTTTGACGTTGTTCCTGATGCTACAAGGCTATGAAATCCTGATAGTGCTCCACACGCGACTATGAGTGGTATACATGGCCAGAATGGAGTTGGCACGCCATGTATTATCCTTGGCATGAAGCTCGTGATTGCTGGAATCTCAGCTGGGTGCCATGCAACTACGGCAGCTGCACCACCTATTATGAGGCTTGCCCATAGTATGAGAACGTTCGTGAAGTCTCTAGGCTGCAGCAGCAGCCACACGGGGAGGCTTGCAGCAATTATGCAGTATATGGCCAGTATGAGCATCCATAGCTGACGTGTCGTGATGCCTATTGATGCGGCAATGCTCGTCATGAAGTGGCCGAACACGTCACCAAACATGTAGCCAAGTGCGACTGATGCTATTACTGCCACTACTGCTAGTACTGTACCACCTGCAACTCCTAGTCTTGTCCTGTACATGACTGTGCCTACGAGCAGTGCAAATAGTATTAGCACAATTGCTGCAAGACCACTGCCAGGAACACCTGTGAAGAATGCTGCTGTGACAGCGATGAATGCTGCAATTACTAGTATTAGCGCGAACCAGACGTAGAGATTGAATATGTATGATGCCTTCCTGCCAAGTAGCTGACCAGCTATCCAGCTTATGCTTCTGCCCTCATGACGTACAGAAGCCATGAGGGACAAGTAGTCGTGCACTACTCCGATGAAGATGTTGCCAAACCATATCCAGAGCAGTGTTGGAAGCCAGCCCCAGGCAAGTGCAATTGCTGGCCCAACTATTGGTCCTGCACCTGCGATACTTGCAAAGTGGTGACCGTACAGTATTAGCTTTGATGTTGGTGTGTAATCAACACCATCGTACAGTCTATGTGCTGGAGTTATCTTGTCAGGACTAGCCTCTACTATTCGTCTCTCTAGATACTTTCCATGAGTTAGGTAGGAAGCTACGTATATCAGGACTGCCAGTATTATGAACAGGCCTGTCGAGATTGGCACGCCACAGTGACAATAATGGAATTAAAGGTATTACGCTCACTATTGAACAGACTTGTTCACTAGAGAATAATGCTAGTCCACGTAACTCACCTTAACTCTTCGGTCACCATCAATGCGCTCAATCTCGATCAGCTCAACTGGAACATTCTTTGAACGTGCCTCCTGCACTATCTGATCAATGAACTCACGACTCTGCGATGTTATGACTAGCTGACTGACCAGCCTCTCAGTTATTAGCCTAGTTATTAGACTAGCAAACGCCTTCCTAACCTCAACATCTACGTAAGGTATTGGCTCATCCATTATTAGGAAGCTCACGTTGTGACTAGCGACTGAGTACACAGACAACATGAATGCTAGAGCAAGAGTTAGTCTCTGACCATCGCTCATTCTTGATATTGGGACTTTTCTGCCGCCTCTCCTTATGCCATATAGAACGTACTCACTTACTAGAACTCCAAGGCGCTCGCGTGTACTTATCTCTATGCTTGCTCCCGTGAGATCAGGATGAGGATATATCATTCTGAAGTACTGATCAACAAGTGATCGTGTGCGCTCGATCATTCTCTCTCTAAGATCCTTCTGTATTTTCCTCAGGACATTCCTAATCGTGTTAAGTTTCTTGTAGAGATCTTCAAGCTTGTAGACTCTGTTCCTGAGCTCCTCAACAGTCTCAACAGGAATCGAGCTGAGAATCTGCTCAAGCCTAGAAGCCTCAACACTAAGCGCGTTTAGCCTCTCGCGAGTCTGCTCAAGTCTTCTAGAGACTTCAGAAATCTCTTCCTCTAGACGAGAAGCACGAGAGAGATCAAAGCCCTGAGCACGAAGCTTCTGTTCAAGCTCCTTTTCCTCACGTAAGAGCTCTCTATACCTCTTGATCTTCTTCAAAAGCGTTAGTGCTTCATCAACCTTGTCTAATCTACTTCTAACTTCATCAATTAGAAATCTAAGTACCTGAGCACGCTTCTCAAGAAACCTTCTATTCTTATCAATGTTCTCAAGCTTTGCAACAACTCTACTATAGTTCTCTCTCAACATTTTCAACTTTGTATAGAGTTCCTCATACTCACTAACAATAGGCTTGAGACTTTCCATCTTTGCTAACACTTGCTCAAGCTCAGTAATCCTGCGTCTAGCATTCTCTATCTCATCAAGAACCTTCCTATGCCTCTCCCTCAGCTCCTCAATTCTTCTCTTCGCCTCCTCCCTATCCTTATCACTAAGCTCTCTACCACACACAGGACAAGTGTCTAGCCGTCCTGAAGCAATTGCCTGTAGTATAGTTATGATAGCAGAGACAACACCTACATCACTCGTAGTCTTCTCCACGAGCTCTCTAAGACGCTCAAGCTCGCTTCTGATAGCCTCAGGCTGACCATACTTATTCTCCAGCTCCTGATACTCCCTAAACTGACTTTCCAGCTCTCTAAGTCTTCTCTCAATATTCCTTATCTCACTACTAAGTCGCTCAGCCTCTACCTTAAGCTCCTCATGAGCCTTAGCAAGATTCTCCTTCTCTTCATCAAATCTCGATAAAGCATCTTCAAGACGCTTCAAAATATCATAAATTTTCAGCGCAGCTTCTTCCAAGTTCTGAGAGGTTATAGAAAGCTTGGCAAGCTCCTCAGCTTCCTTAGAGAAAAGCAACTCCTCTAATTTAGAAACTAGAAAACTCCTAATAAGATCAAGCTCAATCTTTATTGAAGTTTCAGAAACGTCACTCTCCTTACCACTTATCTCCTCTTCAAGTTTCTCACGCTCACTCCTAATTTGAAGATACTTAATGTATACATTCTCAAGATCCCTCAAAGACTTAAGAATACTATTTCTCTCCTCAATAAGCTTAGCATACTTCTTCTGAAGCTCCTCTTCAAGTTTCTTCAATTCTTCTATCTCCCTCTTTATTCTATCAAGTGCTCTACGCGCTTCCTCAACAGACCCATACCTTGATATTATCTCAGGAAGCTCCTTATAGGCAGATAACTTACTCTTCTCTTGCTCAAGTATCTCTTCTACTTTTCTGATTGGTATCGACTTGTATATATTTTCAAGTATATCTATGCCAAATAGCTTATCAATAGTCAAGCTTCTTCTCGTTGATGTACCATAGACAAGTCCTTCGAGAACTCTATGAGTTACTAGAATAAACCTCGAGAAATCTTCCTCGTCTAGTCTAAGTATTTCAGTAATGATATCTGTCACATCTCTAACAGTAGAGGCAACCTTCTTGCCTCCAATAACTAGCTCGACCTGATGCTCTCTGGCAGAATCACCAACTCTCTTAAGTGCACGCATGACACGAAGCTGCTCACCCGTGTCCTCTCTTACTAGTGTCAACGTTACACGTGCCTCGGACTCCTCCTCATTTATCAGATCTGCGAGCTTTGCTATTCTCTCCTTAATCTCAAGCTGCTTACCGTATAGTGCATACTCTATTGCTTGGACTATGCTTGATTTTCCAGCACCTACAGGTCCGTAGATTGCTACTATTGGCCTATCGAAAGGTATGCTAACTTTTCCACGAAATCCTCGGAAATTGATAATTTCGAGACTCTGTAACCTGTACTTGGTCATTCTTCCTTGATCTCTATGCCAATCTCCTTAAGTAAACCATACACTAAGTCACGCACCTTCTTCTGACCACCCTGCTTATATGCCTGATATAGCTGTTCTGCAAGTCTGTAAGTATCCTCGTCAGGTATCTCTCTTCTAAGAAGCTCAAGAACAATCTTATCAATTTCAGTACTCATCTCTCGCTAGCCTTCTTAGCAAGTATTTGAACCCATGGATTATCACGCAAGAAATCAGGCACACCCTCACTAGGCGTAGCTCCTGCTTCCTGTACCGCCTCCTCAACCATGACAGGCTTTGCCTGCGGTTTCTCAGCAGGACTTACAGTAGCACCAGTCTGAATACTTGTCTTAAGTCTCTCTATCTCTAGCTTTAGTCTATCAACAACGTTCCACAGACTATTCAACTCCTCTTTCAGCTCCTTCCCAATTCCGGATGTCGTAACCTTTGACTCGAGCTGACGTACTCTATCCTCAAGTGCCGAGATTCTTGTCTCAAGTATACGAATTTCCTGTATAATTTTCGATAGCTGTTCATTAACTATCTCAGCTATTACTGGTCTAAGCCTATCAATACTCTCTATATCTACGACCTTTCTAATTCTTATAGCAGGGCTCGGAAGAACCTCCACAACTGTTCCTTTTTCAAAATCAATACCAAGCACACCTATAGAGAGTTTTTTCAATAGTTTCCCATCTAGAAGATGCACATATTCACTCTGTAGTGCTACATATACTTTATTGAAATTGTTTCTATCTTTTGCAAGTTCCATTAATGTTGAGTTAAGTCTATCAACATCTGGAAAATCTTCGAAAAGTACAAGCTTTATGAGTACAGTATTGTCTCCCTCTCTTGCAAGAATCTCGTCTTCTCTAACGTCCTCTATTACTATGCCTCTCTCTCGTGCCCAAGATCTGACTATGGATAGTGCCTGTTCCTGAATTAGTGAAGACACGAGTCTCAGGATAGTGTGCTAGTGTGGAGGTGTTAACCCTATCGATAACTCACTTCCAGGTGTACCATCCCTCTTTGTACTTCTCGTTCCATTTCACGGTAGTGGGTAGTGCATAGCCGTAGATTATTGCTCCTCTCCATACGCTGAACTGCGGGTCCTTAACCATCCTGACATTGAGCTTCTCAGCTAGGTCAGGTAGCTTCTCTGCCACCATTATTCTTATCTTCTCGGTGCTCGTGACAGCAACGTCTTCTAATCCAGGAGGTACAGACCAGTTGAACGCTCCTCCGCTCAGGATTATTGTTCCAATGATCTTCTCCTGAATTTCGACTGGCGTCTTCTTTACGCTCATTATCAGTGCTTCTGCAAGATCCATCTCTCCGTAGAACACCATATCGCCAACAACGACGTCCTCTATGACGAGTCTACCCGTCTGTATGTAGCTTGCGAACTCCTCATGCTTTGGATTGAATATTATCTCGCCAATCAGGAACCTCATCCAGGAATGCTCAACAAGCTCTATCTCTACAAGTGGCCCAATCTTCACTTTGACGGCAAATCTCTTCGGATTCTCTCTAGCCTTCCTAATTGCCTCCTTGAGGTCTCTTGGCACTAGGCCTATCTGTCTCTTGACTGTCTCAACAACGTACTCGTCCTTCGCAAGATCGCCGTAGCCCGCATCTTTCAGGATCTCTCTTGTTATGGCATTAGCTTCTGCTCCTCCTCTGTTAAGTGCTACAATGCCCTCTCTAATTGGGCCGTAGCTTATTGGCACGACCTGTATATTGCCATGCCCAGCCTCAATGACCGAGCACGTGACTGCCTTCTCTGCTATTGCCACCGCGAAAGGCTGGTCAACTATCGTTACTGCTGCTATGAGCTTGCCCTCAAACTCCTCATCGACCTCTCTATGTATCTCTATCATTCTCTCTCGCATGTAGTCTGGCGCTAGTGCACTAAGTGCAATGACCACGTAGTATCCTCTGAAGTCTGGCTGATTAGCAGCCTCAGGATAGAACTGCTGAAAGCCAAAGCGAACAAGCTCCTTGACTATCTTCCACGCATCCTCGTCATCTCTCCTGATTATTCCATCCTTGAGCGGCTGCTTGAGGTTTCTTGCCGCTTCCCTTATTGAGCTCAGGTACTTAGACACATCGTCCCCTACGACTACTCCTCTCTCGAGTACTGACTTGGGTATCAGCATCTTTATGCTTTCAGGAAGATCGCGAAGTATCAAGCCGCGGCTAGGTATCATCCTAGGCTTGTCGCCTAGCGTTATAGGTCCATACTTGAAGTAGCCTGTGCCAAAGTCCTCTGCGTATGTGTATCTCAGCTTGTACCTTGACTCGTCCGTAAGCATTCTTACCTCAGCACGTACTTGACGATTACATATTCTTTACTGAGCATTATGTACTTCTCGTCTCCCCAGTCGCAGATCTTCATGTTCTTCACGTACTCCCCAATCTTCGGGTCAGTCTCCCCTAGCTTAGCTATGCCATCTTTAACTAGGTCAACTACCTGTCCAAGAATGTCCTTCGAGTATACCTCTAGGTAGAGCACGTAGTGGTACTTCGCGCCATTGTCGATGACTATCTTCTTGACCTTATCCTGAAATTGCTTAGCTACGACATCACCTATGCAGGAGAGGAACTGTCGGACAGCCTTGGTCTCGCTAGACTTATCGATGTTCTTCAGACATTCGTCAACGGTGTTTCCAGTCTGCATCTAGCTAGAGAGCAGTGGTAATACTTTAAAAGTCGTACCAACTGCACTCAGTCTCGGTGCATATACATGGCAGCGCCAGAAGCAGTAATACTAGTTGGTAGAAAGCCAGCAACAAACTACGTAATCGCAACAGTAATGCAGTTCAATGCTGGAAGCAAGAGAGTGATCCTGAAGGCAAGAGGATCAGCAATCGCAAGAGCAGTAGCAACAGCAGTAATGGTAAGAGACAGATTCATGCCAGGACTAGTCGAGATAAAGGAGGTAAAGCTAATGAGCGACAAGATACAGGCACAGGGAGGTAAGGAGAGATACGTAGCAGCAATCGAGATAGTACTCGAGAAGAAGTCGTAAAACAACAAAATAAAAATAATAAAAAAGCAGAAGAAAAATAACAAAGAACTTTTTTCAAAGAAATCTTTCCAAAAGCTTCCACCTTATAAACTCCGAGTACAATAACAGATTTGTGAAGAACTAGATTCCAACATCTTAAGAACTTCACATTCCTACCTTATCCCCTCATTCTCCTTTCATTCTTAGTCTTTCTTCTTTTCTCGTGTACCTCCTCCTTTTACTCCTCATTCTTTCCTCTTCGTGGAAGTTGCCCTAGCTTATGGTATGAAAAATTAAAGCTAGTAATTACTTCCAAGTAGCGAGTATTGACATGACTCAGGCAGTTTCATTCAGAGGTTATGTTCTAAGCAAGTCCCTGACGTATGACGCGCTTGGTAACAGGATAGTTAAGATAGATATTGTTGAGGAGAAGGAGATCCCCGGTCCTGTCATAGCTGGGTCTGACGAAATAACTAGACTTGCACGTGAAGTTATGCCTCTTGTACAACAGTTGCTTAAGTCTATACCGTTCCCTGGCTTAGGTGGAACTGCAGGTAAGGTTCCTATACCTAGGATAACCCTGTGGTTAACAGAGGATGAGATGGAGATGTTTGGTAGAGTGGATGTTGGAGACTACGTTGAGGTGAGTATATCAAATGGAAAAATAGAGATTAGGAAAGTGGAACCTGAAGAGACTGGGTAAGGAGAAAATAGGAGAAGTTTAGTAGGGAAGACCGAATCCGTACTCTTTCTCTAGTTTCTGTAGGTCCTGTACTTTAATCTCGATCTTTCTTCCAGTTGGTAGTGTTCTAACAACAATGAATGGTAGTTTGCCCTGCTTAAGCTCTTCTAGAGCTATTATGACGGGATCTCTTGTGTTCAGCTTAGAAACGTCAATGAGAGGTTTAGCACCCATTGCAAGCTGTTTTGCGCGTGCAGCAACAATTCTAGCAATTTCGTACTTAGTAAGTCTCGGTGGATAAGGTAGAAGCTTTTTCTCTAGTGCCTCTATGAGTTCTTGAATAGACTCGAGTTTTACGTTTTCGAGACTGAATACTTGTACTTTTGATCGTCTAGAAGGGGTCGACATAGAACAGGAAATAGGGAAGTATTACTTATTAAAGATTTCGAAGTTTGTGAGAAATTTTGAACAGGTAAGCTAGTGGGAGATGTTTGTTTTAGCTAATTGTTTTACTTCTCTTCCTCACTCTCTGCTGTGCCTGTCTTCTTTGTCTTGCCCTCGCCCTTAGATGGTGCTGCTGCAATAATGTCGTCGATTCTCAGGATCATTATTGCTGCCTCTGTTGCTGCCTTGATTACGTTCTTCTTGACTAGTAGTGGGTCTACGACGTTGAGCTTGTACATGTTGTCGATCTTGCATCCTAGTACGTCTACTCCTGCATCGACCTCGCCTGCCTCGTGTCTCTTTCTCAGCTCTGCAATAGCGTCTACTGGGTCTAGTCCAGCTGTCATTGCTAGGATTGTTGGAATTGCCTCAAGTGCCTCAGCGAACTTGAGTACTGCTAGCTGCTCCTTGCCTGATAGCTTGCGTCCCCACTCTCTTAGTCTTCTAGCAATCTCTATCTCGAATGCTCCTCCTCCTGGCACTACCTTTGGCTCTCTGTATAGGTCACGTACTACGTGTAGTGCGTCCTGTATGCTTCTCTCTGCCTCGTCTAGGATTCTGTCAGCTGCTCCTCTGATCAGGATTGTGACTGCTCTTGGGTTTGGACAGCCCTCGATGAATACCATCTTCTCCTCGCCGACCTTTCTCTCCTCTACTAGCTTGGCGTAGCCTAGGTCTTCTGGTCTGATGTCTCTTAGGCTTGTGATGATCTTTGCTCCTGTTGCTCTTGCAACCTTCTCGATGTCGCTTCTCTTGACTCTTCTAACAGCAAGAATACCAGCCTTAGCTAGGAAGTGCTGAGCAATCTCGTCAATGCCCTTCTGGCAGATTACTACGTTGACTCCAATCTCCTTGAGCTTGTCGACGTAGCTCTTGAGTATCTTTGCCTCCTCGTCTAGAAATGCCTTGATCTGGTCTGGTGATGATACTGTAATCTTTGTGCTCCACTCAGGCTTCTCGATCTCCAGTGGACAGTCTAGAACAGCGATCTTGGCATTCTCTACTCTTCTTGGCATGCCTGGGTGAACAACCTCCTTGTCTAGGACAATACCGTCAACTAGCTGTGTCTCGAATAGTGACTTTCCTCTCTTCTTCTCGATCTTAATCCAGTCTAGGTCTAGGTAGTACTTGCCATCTCTTACCTCGACGGCCTTCTGGCATGCCTCAACGACTAGGTTTGCTAGGTACTCTCTTGCCTCTGCTACTACCTTGCTGCTTAGTGCGTTCATTGCTACTCTGACAAGCTCCTCCTTGCTCTCTACATTGATTGGCTTGGCAATCTCCTCAGCTACCTGCATGGCGTACTCTGCTGCCTTCTTGTATCCTGAAATGATGATTGTTGGGTGAATACCCTCGTCTAGGAGTGACTCAGCTGCCTCAAGTAGCTTGCCTGCAAGGACTACTGCTGTTGTTGTACCGTCGCCGACCTCTGCGTCCATTGCCTTAGCTACCTCGACTAGGAGCTTTGCTGCTGGGTGCTGTACCTCCATCTCCTTGAGTATTGTTGCACCGTCGCCTGTGATTGTGACATCGCCAAATGCGTCAATGAGGAGCTTGTCCATTCCTCTTGGTCCTAGGCTTGTCTGGAGAATCTCTGCAATTACCTTTGCAGCCATTATGTTGCTTCTTCTAGCGTCTGTTCCTGTCGTTCTCTGTGTGCCCTCCTTTAGAATTAGTACTGGTGCTCTTGTCCTTGCCTCACTCATGGGCTCTCATGTGTGCGAGGGACCACTTCTATAAAAACCTTTCTCCGAGAGCATGCTTAAATCCTGACTAAGCTTACCAACGTGTCCGTGAAGACGGACATTGTCTCAGCACTGTCAACAGCCATTGCTCTAGTATTGCTGGCACTACTCATACTGTCAGCACTTCACGTAATGACTCCTCCATGGGCAGTAGTTGGGAGCTACAGCATGGTCCCAACCTTGGAGATAGGCGACATTGTGATACTTGTTCCACCACCAGCAAGCCCAAGCCAGCTCTTGGGAAAGGTCGTTGTCTACACGCCTCCAGGCATACCCTGGTTCGAGATTGTTCATAGAGTAGTCAAGGTGCAGGGCGATCATATAGTGACGAAGGGAGATGCTAATCCAGTACCTGACGTGTGGAAGATAACTATTCACAATGTTCGTGGAGTTGTTGTGCTAGCAGTGCCTCACATTGGTCTGCTCGCACTTGCTGTAAAGACTGCAATGTCAGGATCTCCAGGGGGAGTTGTGTTATGCATGCTTGGGCTTCTATACATGATAGTCCTGTACTTTCTGTCAAAGATCGTCGAGCACTGAGTTAGGCACTGAACTTTATTACTTGGTTAGCTCAGGTACACAATTGTAGAATATGCAGACTGCGAAGACTGTGACAACAGAGATCGAGGGTGAGGAGCTCATTGTCGGCAAAGATGGGAGAGTATTCAAACTTCGAGAATTTCGAATGAGTGATCTCGACAAAGTTGTTAAGATAAATAGAACTGTGCTTCCAGAAAACTACCCACCCTACTTCTTCGTAGATCACTACTTAACGTATCCAAAGGCTTTCATTGTTGCTGAGCTTGATGGAGAAGTTGTTGGCTATGTCATGTGTAGAGTTGAGTATGGCTGGTCATTTCTGAAGAAAGGAGAGCCAGCCAGGAAGGGGCACGTCATATCTATTGGAGTTCTACCACACGCGAGGAGAATAGGAATTGCATATAATATGCTTCTTCGCGCACTCCGTGCACTGAAGTATCACTATGGTGCAACAGAGGTCTATCTCGAGGTTCGCATATCTAACATGCCTGCAATTAGTCTCTACAGGAAGCTTGGTTTTCAGATAGTTGATGTGATACAGAGATACTACCAGGACGGAGAAGATGCCTACATAATGGCAAGATCTCTCCAGGACCTCACCTGACGACGATGTGGCTAAGAACTGCCTCGTAGCGAACGTTATAAGAGACTAAGATGTTCTCGACAGAGGGGGGCACGAGTCAGCGACTGGAGAGCCTAGACGAAATTTGTCGCGAAGTCTGTCAGCACATATGTGATTCCCTGTCGGAGCTTCCTCTCTACATACTGTGCGGTCTCAGACATCAGGCACGCACTTGTGCACTGCTAGGCTTACGCTGCCTCGATGTTCCTGCAATAAGCACAAGCACAATACATGACATACCTGAGGATAAGAGAGAGCAGACGATTAGGAAGATCTGGAGATTTCTTAGGAAGGAGATTGGGCAGGAGAAGAGATTCTTCATATATGATGATGGAGTAACGAGACTCAGCGTTGTGCTGCTATTAAAGAAGGGGCCACTTTACGTGAATAGGACGTACAATATTGCTGTTGATGATGTAGACAGTAGTCGCATAGAGTGCGTGCAGGTAACTAATGTGCACAAGCTCTACATTTATGTTGAAGCTCATTTAGAGAGGGAGAATCTTCTCAAGATAAATGTCGTGTACATCCTGAAGAAGCTCTACGAGGCAGGGTATGCCGAGCTCGCGGATGAGCTTCTTAGACTCGTAGCTCTCCTGGTAAAGTTCAGGCAGGGATGCTATCACGTGCTTCCGAGCCTCTACAAGTCGCTGAGCAAGGTTGTGAGTAATCTGCAGATGTTCAGTGGAATACTGAAGGACATTGTTGGAAACGTTGAGAACATAAGCTTAGAGAAGCTGAGAACAGCCATCAAGCCGATAAGAGACATATTGAGCCACGTTGAGCATCGGTAGATCATGGTCATGTTGTCTGATGGTCATCAACATTGTTGGGGAATGATGTTTTCACGCTGATAACCTTACATTTCCGTCATGGTCATATTACCATGATAAGTGATGACACGTGAACATGGCTTAACAGGAATTCTAGCCCTATTTAGGCTATGTCTGAGCAATCCCGTGTCTAGGTACATAATTAAGGCACTTCTGAAGGAGGTTGAGATACAGGGAGAGAAGAGACCACTACTCGACATTGCATTAGCCTATTTTGCAGGCGTGCTTCGTGATCTTCCACCAGCTGCAAGGTTTGTAAGTGAATTATTCTCTGCCTGGATGGAGCTCTCGCTTGCTCTGCTGAAGACTGATGATAAGTTTGCTCGTGAGCTTCTAGCTGATCCACCCACGAGACGTGGCGTGCTTCTTGTGTTCAAGTCAATCGCGGCTAACGGTCTTGGAAAGCCCATGATCTTCGAGGCTCCCTTCTTCATAGTCTGGAACTTCACAAACATGTGCAATCTCAGGTGTGCACACTGCTATCAGCGTGCTGATGGTAAACTACTCGAGAGAGAGCTGAAGCTTCCTGAAAAGCTAAAGCTTGTCGAGGAGCTTGATAAGATGTTCGTGTGTGGTGTTGCGCTTAGTGGAGGAGAGCCAACAATACATCCTGACTTCTTCACAATAATGAGCGAGATCGCGAGACGCGGAATGTATCCTGCTGTTGCAACGAACGGCATAGCACTAGCTGATCCTCACTTTGTTAGAAAGATGAAGAAGATCGGCATCAGGTACGTAGAGATAAGCCTCGACCATTCAAAACCTGAGGTTCACGACAAGTTCCGTGGCGTTATAGGAGCATGGGAGAAGACAGTGAGAGGTATACAGAACTGCGTCAAGGAAGGTCTCTTCACAGCAATTGCTACGACAGTAACGAAGCTAAATCTCGACGATGTGGAGAACATGCTTGACCTAGCTGAGGATCTCGGTGTTAGAAGAATAGTGTTCTTCAACTTCATACCTGTTGGACGAGGCAGAGACAACTACAAGCTCGACCTGACGCCAGAGGAGCGTGAGGAATTCATGAAGTTAATCTGTCGCGAATCTAGGAGAAGAAAGATCGAGATCGTCACAACTGCACCACAGTATGGAAGAGTTGTACTTCAGGAGACGCAAGGAGAGCTTGCGGCACCAACACACTTTACACCAGCTCTGAAACTTGGCATATACAAGGCAGCAATAGAGTTCATTGGAGGATGTGGTGCAGGAAGAGTGTACTGTGCTGTCGAGCCTGACGGCACGGTCACGCCATGCGTGTTCATGCCTATACCACGTGGAAACATTAGGAGCGAGAGCTTCTACAAGATTTGGAGAGAGGATGAGCTAATGAACAAGCTGAGAGACAGGAGAAACCTCATCGGAATATGCAACAGATGCAAGTACCGTGACATATGTGGTGGATGTAGAGCACGTGCCTTCGCATACTTTGGTGATCCTCTCGCAGACGATCCTGGATGCATATACTGTAGAAGAGAGTTCTACACACTATGTTCAAGACCGGCAGAGCCCGAGAAAAGAAAGTACGCTGTTCTCACGTGGAAGGTGTGAAGATAAAAACTCTAAACCACCTTGTAAGAGAATGATTTTCGATGTCTAAACTAGATCAAGTAGAGATCTTTGTACTTGGAAGATATCCAAGATCTGCAAGATTCAGAAAAGTTCTGAGAGATTTTGATGATGGAAAACTTAGCGATATTGAATATGTTAGAACACTTCAGGAAGAGATATCGTACCTTTGCGGAGTTCAGATAGGTGCTGGACTAACAATAGTTCAAGACCCAGCACCGGATGAGCACGACATCTTCAGGCCCTATGTCGAGTCCTGGAGAGGAGTATACTACGATGGGTTGCTGAGATTTTTTGATAATAACTTCTTCTACAGGATCCCTGTCTTCATAGAGAAGCCAGATATACAGAAATTCTACATATCAAGAAGAGCAAAAGCACTGAGAGATATTGTTGGGCCTGAAGCTAAAATAAAGATAGCAGTACCAGGACCTGTAACATTTGCATTCTTATCAAAAACTCAGCTTGATAAGGTAGAGCTAGTGTTTGATATAGCTAAACTTCTAGTAATGGATATCTCGCGCGCAGTAGAGACCGCAGGACTTAATTATGTTCAGTTAGATGAGCCATTCTTATTTGATGTTGATGCAGAGCCTAAGCATGTTGAGCTTGTTAAGGAGTATCTTTCAGAATTTAGAAAGATTAATGTTAGAATAATACTTGCAGTATACTATAACGCTCCTAGACAGGATATTCTGGAGAAACTTATTGATTTACCTGTCGACATGCTGTGTATTGATGTTATTAATGGTGCTGATAAAGTTCTCGAGGTGTTTAGAAGAAAAAGACCTACTGTTAATATTGCTCTTGGTCTACTTAATGGTCGAGAAATAATGATAGAGGACTATGATACTGTTAGGAAGCTTGTAGAGAAAGTTGTTGAGATTGTTGGTAAAGATGTTGTGAAGGGTATAACTACAACATGCGGATTTGAGCTTATTCCACTGAAGTATGCTATTGAGAAGACCGTAGTGTTAGGTAGGTATGGATATAGACTCGTAAGTGAAGTACTATCGTGAGTGCCCATGACTGAGTACAGGTTACCAAAGGCTTTCATAACAACTGTTGTTGGTAGCTATCCTAGATTTCCTGAAGCTCAGGAAGCGCTAGAGAAGAGAAGACGAGGACTGATTGATGAAAGGACGTTCAGAGAGATGTGCAAGGTTGCTATAAGAAAAGTTGTTGAGGATTACATCTCAGCAGGAATTGACCTGATAAGTGATGGCGAGCAGACGCGTGAAGACATGGTTGTTCACTTCACAGAGAGAATGAATGGGTACAAGCTCGGTGACTGGGTCAGAATCTTCGATAACGTGTATTTCAGGAAGCCAATAGTCGTATCTAAGGTAGAGTATAGGGAGCAGATGATCATAGAAGACTGGGAGTATGCACAGAGTCTGAGTCAGGGAAGACCTGTCAAGTTCATAATAACTGGACCCTACACAATAGTTGACTGGAGCTTTAACCTATATTACAGAGACAGAAGAGAACTAATAATAGATGTTGCAAAAGTACTTAGAAAGGAAATAGAGGAAGCAGTAAAGAGAGGAGCAAAATTTGTACAAATCGACGAGCCAGCCCTATCTACGAGACCTCTGCCGGAAGAAGCTGAACTTCTTAAGGAAGCTCTTAAGGAGATGCTTCACGGTCTTGATTGTAAGAAAATTGTTCATATATGCTTTGGTAGAATAGAAAAGATAATACCATACATACTGGACTACCCGGTAGATCAGTTTGATTTAGAATTCAAGAATAGCAACTTCAGATTACTGCCATACCTGAAGGAGTATGGCTACAATAAGGAGCTAGGATTCGGTGTGGTTGATGTACATACTTTAAGAGTAGAAACTGTTGAAGAGATAAAGAAGGCAGTGTATGAACTACTTAAGCTTGACATAATTGGACCGGAGAAGATATATCTAGATCCTGATTGTGGATTGAAGAGACTTCCGAGAGAAGTTGCTTTAGAAAAATTAAGAAACATTGCAAAAGCTGCTCAAGAACTAAGGAAGGAATACGGATACGAATAGTAGAGGAAGAAAAAGTAGGGAAATAAAGTTTTGTTTGTAAAT
>Ga0256834_1000937_pt1 | contig 20483 bp, 17 predicted proteins | sample 4281140metaG_FD_190536 | JGI IMG/M metagenome (GOLD analysis project Ga0256834, IMG submission 190536) | Hydrothermal vent microbial communities from East Pacific Rise, Pacific Ocean - 4281-140 | ecosystem: Environmental > Aquatic > Marine > Hydrothermal vents | place: Pacific Ocean: East...
ATTTGATTTGAGTTATGTGGAGAGAGTGATATGAAAAAATGGCAATGTGTTGTGTGTGGGTTTATCTATGAAGAGGCGAGTGGTCTGCCAGATGAAGGTATTGTTGCTGGAACAAGCTGGCAGGATATCCCTGAGGATTGGGAATGCCCAGATTGTGGGGTAGGTAAAGAGGATTTTGAGATGGTTGAAATTTGATACGGTGGCTTATCCAACCCCTCACTGTTAGTGATGACTAACAGTGAGGGGTGTTTTTATGTGTTGATGATGAGTCGTATAGCATCGAGTTTTAATTGAGATTTTTTCAATCGATCATGGAGTGCCATCCCCTCAGCTTGTAGCATCTCGATCTCCTCTTCACGCACATTGGGGTTGACCTTTTTGAGTGCATTTAGGCGTTGAATCTCTTCTGTATAGTGTCCCATCATGGTCTCTGTACTCTGTTTGATCATCTCAGGCACGCTACGATTGGCTAGCTTCTCTGAGTGGTTGACCATCGCGCGGATGCCCTGTTTGTATTGACGTACAATCTGTGCGATGACCGCCTGTTCAATACGGCGGCAGCTATCGTTAATCTGTAGATGAGGCATCTCGGCACTGCGATCAACCCCTTTTTGATCGAGCAGAATGCGGATCATGGTGGTGGGTAGAAAACGTCCAGCCATCAACTCAGGTGGAGCAATGCACTCCAGCAAAAAGAGGCACTCCAGTAGTATCGTGCCTGCGGGTGCAGCTGTTGATTTGATCTGTACGGCGGTACTATTACCCTTCTCGCTATCGAGCAGCATCGCCATGCTGTCGCTCACCATCGGGTGCTCCCAGCTTAGGAATTGCCAATCTTCAAAGCTGAGTGCTGTCGGGCGATGATAGGTGAATGTGAGTCCATCAGCAGGGAGATGTGGAAAGTGGTCGTGCAGCATATGCTCGCCAGGATGAATGATAAAACTGATATCATCATTTCGCTCCTGTTCAACACCGTAGGCGGCAAACAGCTTGGTCATATACTGTTGCAGCTCTCGATCACCATCGATAGTATGGATATCCGCTTGCAGTAAGCTCGCTTGTGGCTCTCTACATGAGTTGAATTCCAAAAGGTGATCACGCCCTTTTGAGAGGGTTTCATTGGTCTCATCCAGCAGTTTACGAGTGCTGAGGATGAGTGCCTCTTGCGCCTCAGCCTCTTCGCCACTCTCCTCTAATGCCTGTGTCAGTGCCGGTTTTAGGCAGCTGAAAATGGCCTGGCCACCTGGACAGGTCTGCTCAAAAGCGTTTAGACCCTCGTGATACCAGCGCGTTAGTGCCTGCTGTGCACCGGCCATGTTGGGTACATGGATCTGAATCTCATGTTTCTGACCAATACGGTCAAGACGGCCAATACGCTGCTCAAGCAGGTCGGGGTCGAGGGGCAGATCAAACAGCACCAGATTGTGGGCAAACTGGAAATTACGCCCCTCACTGCCAATTTCTGAGCAGATGAGCAGGTTGACGCCATCCTCCATATCGGCAAACCATGCAGCGGCACGGTCACGCTCAATGATGGTAAGTCCTTCATGGAAAAGAGCTGCTTGTATCGCCTCACGACGGCGGAGCGCTATACCCAGGGCCAGTGCTGTTTCGGCATGGGCACAGATAAGTAAAATCTTCTCATCGTGTAGCTCACGCACTTTATCAATCAGCCAGTCAACGCGTGGGTCAATAACCCACCAATCCTGCTCGGGGTTCTCTGCTTGAAAGGTGTGTTCAGGCATCAGCAGGTCAGATGTGGAGCTACTCTCTAATTTAGCATAAGCCTCAGGTAGTGGTAGCGGGTGGCTAACCAAATGGCGGGCTGGAAAGCCTTGGATGCGTGCGCGGGTATTGCGGAAAAGAATACGCCCCGTGCCATGACGATCAAGCAGTTGTTTGATCAGCTGCTGACAGGATCTCTCACGGGCCTCACCATCAATAGCAGGGTTGTTGATCTGCTCCAATAGCAGCATCTCATCCTTGCCTAGCATAGCGAGAAATTCAGGGGTGGTTTGTGTCAGGTCGCCGTTATTGAGCAGCTGCTCAATACTATCGGCTACCGCTTGGTAGACCTTCTCTTCATCATGGAACTGCTGAAGATTATGGAAACGATCAGGATCGAGCAGTCGCAGTCGTGCGAAGTGGCCCGCCTCACCCAACTGCTCTGGGGTGGCGGTTAGTAGCAGCACGCTAGGGGTGATAGTCGCCAGTTGCTCGACTATTTGATAATCAACACTCGGTTTATCTTCCTGCCAACTCAGGTGGTGTGCCTCATCAACAATCATAATGTCCCAGTTGCCATTGAGTGCCTCGGTGTGGCGTTTTGGGTTCTGTTTAAAGAGGTCAAGGCTGGTCAGTACCAGCTGCTCAGAGATAAATGGATTGTCCGCCTGGCCTGATTCGACAATGGCCAGGCAGCGCTCTTCGTCAAATAGACTGAACTTGAGGTTGAAGCGTCTAAGTAGCTCAACCAACCATTGATGAAGTAGTGGCTCCGGTACCAGGATAAGCGCCCGTTTAGCGCGGCCAGTGATCAGCTGTTGGTGCAAAATTAGAGCGGCTTCGATGGTTTTACCCAGACCAACCTCATCTGCCAGCAGAATGCGAGGGGCTTGTCGGTTGGCCACTTCATGGGCGATATAGAGCTGATGTTTAATCAGATCCATACGTGCGCCAACCAATCCGCGCACGGGTGATAACTGCTGGTTTTTCTTGCAAATAAGGCTTTGATGACGCAGTTCAAACCATTGGTTTTTATCAGTTTGGCCGGTGAGCAGACGGTCGTGTGGGCGACTAAATTGGATGAGGCTGCTCAGTTCAGCTTCGGAGAGTTTTGCGGGTTGGCCGCTTTCATCTGTACCGATGTAGCGGATCAGGCCATCCTCCTCTTGCACGCTCTCAATGGTGAGTATCCACTCCTCCTGGCTTGGGATTTTGTCACCTTTGACAAATTTTACCCGCGTTAGTGGAGCGCTATGTGCGGCATAGAGGCGCCGCTCACCTGAGGCGGGGTATATGACGGAGATATTGCGCCCCTCCACTTTGGCGATGGTGCCAAGACCCAATTCAGATTCAGTATCACTGATCCAGCGCTGTCCACGAATAAAATTCTGCACTTAATTATAACTCGTTGTTAATTTAGGGGGCGTACTCTAAGGGAAACGCCACCTATATAAAAGGGGTGTAGTCATCTAAAGTGATATCTTCATACCCCGTTTTTTTTTGGGGTTAGATTGCTAACGGTCGATCCTGTAGCCTTTATCCGGTTATGATCCACTCCATATTAAATTTGTATGGTGACTACATTGAAAAGAGTAGAACAGTTTTTTGAAAGTTTCTTGTGGGAGAGCCGTCTGGTTGTTCTGCTAGCTGTGGTGGTTAGTTTGGTGGTTGCACTGTCGATGTTTTTTGTAGCAACGGTTGATGCCTTCTATATGCTCTCTCATTTGGTGCACTACGCCTCGCCTGACCTGACAGGTACGGAACGTATTGAGTTGCGCACCAGTACGGTCACCCATGTTGTGGAGGTGATTGATGGTTTTCTATTGGCGATTGTACTGCTGATCTTCTCATTGGGGCTCTATGAGCTCTTCATTAGCAAGATCGATAAGGCAAAAGAGTCTGAAAACTCCTCCAAAGTGCTATTGATTACCAGCTTAGATGATCTGAAAAGCCGATTGGCGAAAGTGATCTTGATGATCTTAATTGTGCGTTTCTTTGAATATGCGCTACGCATCAACTTTTCAACGGCACTCGACCTACTGATGTTGGCAGGGGGCATTGCATTGATTGGGCTATCACTCTACCTCTCACATCTTGGGGATAATGCACACTAAGGCTCAGCCAACTAACCAGCCCGGCACCTATCTGCTGCTAATGCAGCTAGAGGAGGTGCAACAGATTGAGGTGGGCCGCCTCGGCACGCTCTTATTAAAGGCGGGCTGGTATCTCTACATTGGCAGCGCTTTTGGTCCCGGCGGCATTCAGGCGCGTTGTGGTCACCACAGAAAAATATCAATTCGACCGCGTTGGCATGTTGATTATCTGCGGATAGTCGCCCCATTGAGGGAGATTTGGTTCAGCCATGATCCTGTGCGGCGGGAGCACCAGTGGGCTGAGTTGGTGCGTGAGCGGCGTGGTATGCAGGTGCCTTTACAGGGTTTTGGCTCAAGTGATTGTGACTGTGAGACTCATCTGCTCTACACTGCACAGTCTCCCTCATTTGATGGTTTTCGCCGCCGCACCTATCGGGCTATTGCGGGTCACGCTATGATCAAGAGGGAATCTATCCACGCGCTACCTGAGGATGCGGGCCATGATCACTGAACAGTCCCTGATAAACCGTATCAACGACGCCTTCCCCTTTCTTCATCATGCTGATCCTATTTTTGTACGTTATTTTTTCCTACGTGCGCAGCGAGTCACACTTGATGCGGGTCAACAAATCTGTAGCCAGGGAGCTGAGTGTGGCAGCTTGGCACTACTGCTGGATGGCCGTGCTCGCGTCTATAAATTGGGCGAGAATGGTCGTGAGATCACCCTCTATCGATTAGGGGTGGGTGAGAGTTGTATTCTTACCGCCTCCTGCATTTTAAGTCATGTGCCGTTTCCAGCCTATGCGGTTAGTGAGACAGATGTTGAAGCTATTGTTGTCTCTGTGGCTGATGTAAAACGCTGGATGGGTGAGTCAGAAGCTTGGCGAGAATATCTCTTTGGTCTGATTTCAGGGCGCTTTGCCGATGTGATTAGTATGGTGGAGGAGGTCGCCTTTCGCCGTGTTGATCGGCGCATTGCGGCGTTGCTGCTAAAGCGCTCAACAGAGAGTGGTGATGGGATTGCTGTAACGCACCAGGAGATCGCCTCAGACCTTGGCAGCTCACGTGAGGTGGTTAGTCGTATCCTAAAAGATTTTGAAACAACCGGGCATATTAAGGTGGGTCGAGGCTATGTTCGGCTGCTTGATATCCCTTGGTTACAAGCCAAGAGTGGTGAGGGCGGATTGGTGTAATAGCTACTGCAAATGGCTGTGTGACTATGTCACATACACCCCCTTCAATTTTGCCTATTATTCTTCACAAGAGTTGAAGAAGCCCTGAACAATCAGATTTATTCAGAGCTTTCTTAGTGAGACCAAAGCTCTAAATTATGTTATTCAATGGAGAATTATCATGACTAAGAATGTTGGTGGGATCGATCGTATTGTCCGTCTGGTAGCTGGCTTGGCACTACTCGCTTGGGGTTTTGCACCCGCAGTGAGTGGTGGAGAGATTAATTGGCTCGGTGCTATAGGCGTTGTACCGCTTTTCACAGCACTAATGAATTGGTGCCCACTCTACCCGCTGCTGGGTATCTCAACCTGTGCAAAATGCTCTGCGGAGAAGTGAACTAACCATCAAAATATAAGTCTACAGTGGTAAGGGTGAATAGCGCTATTTTAGTACTCTAAGCCTCTGCTTCTGCCCTATAACAAGAAGTTAAATCCTGTTATAGGGCAGAAGTGTGAGGTTTCTATGCTTTTTTTTGAGTAAATTAGTGATTTGGTAGGGTAATCCCGCTTGACACCCTTTTTTTATTTAATGCAGAATAGCGGCCCCTTTTGCATCTGGAAAGGTACACCATCTTTCTGACAGTCGGGTCAAATTTAACAACGAGGAATTTCCTAATGAAAAAAATCGCTCTTATTGCTAGCACAGCTGTTCTTGTTCTTGGTATGGGTACCGCTTCTGCTGGTGGCGCCGATCTGTATGCTGCTAAAGGTTGTGGCGGCTGCCACGGTGCTGATGCTAAAAGCCCAATCATGCCTACCTATCCTAAAATCGCTGGACAGAGTAAAGAGTACGCTGCTGCTCAGATGAAAGATATCAAGAGTGGTGCGCGCTCAAACGGTGGTTCTGCTGCAATGAAAGGCGTTATGGCCGGTGTTTCTGAGGCAGAGATCAAAGAGATTTCAGCTTGGATCTCAACTCTGTAAATCTGTTACAGAATTTAATTTATTCCTAGCTTACCGCTAAGAGTGAATTTGCTGTAAAAAGGGTGTTAGACTTTTAGTCTTACGCCCTTTTTTTTGCCCATATTTTTTAATATGTAGGCTGTTTATGAGTGAAAAACCAAACCCTATTCTTTGGATGGTCGCAGCTGGCTTGTTCTTGCTACTGTTAGCCGTTGCAGGTGTTAAATTGTGGCCGATGATCACCCCTCAAGTGGTGACTGCCCTGCCCTTTAATCCAAATTGTGATCTGCAGAGTGGGCCTTGTGTGACAGAGATGCCTGGTGGGCAGCGTGTCACCCTCTCTATTGAACCACGGCCGATCCCGTTGGTGGAGCCTCTTCAAATTCAGGTTAAGTTGGATGGCGTGGAGGCGGAGAAGGTGTTTGTTGATATCCAAGGGCTAGGTATGAATATGGGGATCAATCGCCCACAGCTAGAGTTGCAAGAGGCGGGCCGTTTTTCTGGCGAAGGGATGCTGCCTGTCTGTATCCGCAACTCGATGGAGTGGGAGGTTAGTGTTCTGTTAGAGACGGATGAAGGTATGATCTCCGTTCCATTCCGTTTTCTTACTGACCGGCACTAAGAGAGGCTGATATGAAAGGCAAGGCACTGCTTCCTGTTGGATTGATTGGTCTGTTTGTCGTGCTGCTTTTGGCCCTGCTGTTGTGGCAGCCTAAGAACGACAAGATGCCAATGACACCATCACTGCCGATAGGTGGTGATTTTGTTTTGAACTCATCTGATGGAGTGATTGATCTAAAGGCTTACCGAGGAAAAGTGGTTGCGATCTATTTTGGCTACACTTGGTGCCCAGATATCTGCCCAACCAGTTTGAGCCTGTTGAGTGCGGCCCTGCATGCATTGACACCTGAAGAGCTGGAGCGGTCACAGGCTTTCCTTATTACGCTTGACCCTGCTCGTGACGATGTCGATCGGTTGAAAGAGTATGCCAACTATTTCAATAAAAAAATTACCGGTATAACGGGAACAGCTGAAGCGATAGCAGAGGTAGCAGCGCGCTACGGGGCGATCTACCGCCAGACTGAGGCAGATGAGAATGGTAACTACTCTGTTGATCACTCATCACGTATCTATCTTGTGGATGGTGAGGGCAAGTTGCGGAAAATTCTACAGCACGGCACCTCGTCGGAGGTTATGCTTACGGAGTTGAGGCTGTTGCTACAAGAGCATAATTGATCAAAATTTCAAATTATCTAGGAAGAGTAGGGCGATTACTCCTTTTTTGCCATTTGAAAATCGGTATAATCCTCAACCGACCATAATCCGTATTATGGTGGCCGCGTCGGTCCCCTCGCAACGCGAAACTGTTAACCCCGTCAGGCCCGGAAGGGAGCAGCGGCGACAGTGGAGTCGTGTGCCGGGGTGTGGCTGGCGTGGCTACCACCCTTTATGTTTTCCACTAAATGGTGGGTTGTGACTCTGTAACTCCAATGGGTATGTTGCTTCTATGAATCTGAATTTTCTTGAATTTGAGCAGCCAGTTGCTGAGCTTGAGGCGAAAATCGAAGAGCTTCGCCATGTTGGTGATGACAACGAAATCAACATCCAGGAGGAGATCACTCGCCTGGAGGAGAAGAGTCGCGCACTGACTGAATCGCTCTTTTCTGCGCTTAAGCCTTGGCAAATATCTCAATTATCCCGCCATCCGCTACGCCCCTACATGCTCGATTATATTGAGCACATCTTTGATGACTTTGAAGAGCTGCATGGTGATCGCATGTATGCGGATGACCACGCCATCGTGGGTGGTGTTGCTCGCTTAGAGGGTCGTCCAGTGATGCTGATTGGGCAGCAGAAAGGGCGCTCTACCAAAGAGAAATTGCATCGTAATTTTGGTATGGCGCGTCCTGAAGGGTATCGTAAAGCACTGCGCCTAATGGAGATGGCTGAGCGTTTCAAAATGCCAATCTTGACCTTTATTGACACGCCGGGTGCCTATCCGGGTGTTGGTGCTGAAGAGCGAGGCCAGAGTGAAGCAATTGCTCGAAACTTAAAAGTGATGGCAGGTCTGCGCACACCTATCCTTTGTACCGTTATTGGTGAGGGGGGGTCGGGTGGAGCATTGGCAATCGGTGTGGGTGATCGCGTTTCATTACTGCAGTACAGCACCTACTCCGTCATCTCTCCTGAGGGGTGTGCCTCCATTCTGTGGAAGAGCGCAGAGAAGGCAGAGTTAGCTGCTGAAGCGATGGGTATCACCTCAGAGCGCCTGCTTGGGCTTAAGCTGATTGATAATATTATTCCTGAGCCGCTAGGTGGTGCCCATCGCGATGTTGATACCATTGTGCAGAATTTAAAAAGCGCCCTGCTCAATGGATTAGATGAACTCACGGCATTGAGTATGGATGAGTTGCTTGATCGACGTTATCAGCGCCTGATGAGCTACGGGCACTTTATCAGCGAGTAACGGTTACATTCTCGCATATGAGTTTCTCTTCCGCCGCCCTGCTGGCAAAACTTCAGGCGCTGCCTGAAACCTCTTGTTACTGGGTCGCCTATAGTGGCGGCCTCGATTCCCATGTCCTACTCCACGCGATAGCGCAAATTAGCGACCAGCTAAACGCCTCTCTGCGAGCTATCCATGTGCATCATGGTCTGCAGGAGGAGGCCGATCTGTGGTTGCAGCATGCTGAGGATGTCTCACAACGCCTTGGCGTTGAATTAACTTCGCTGAAGTTAAATCTACAGCCGGCCAAAGGAGAAAGTATAGAGGCGGTTGCGCGTGATGCACGATACGATGCCATGCGGGCGTTAATGGGTGCGGGTGATGTGCTATTAACAGCGCAGCACCAAAATGATCAAGCTGAGACTCTGCTGCTGCAGCTTATGCGTGGCAGTGGCCCAAGTGGCCTGGCTGCAATGCCGGAGAGCGCCGCTTTGGGTGAGGCTTGGTTGGTGCGCCCACTGCTCGATTTCAAGCGTGCTGAATTGGCAGTCTATGCGAAATTGCAGGATTTAAAATGGATAGAAGATGGCAGCAATCATGACCTGCGTTTTGACCGTAACTACATCCGTCACCAGTTAATACCGCTAATTGAGCAGCGCTGGCCTGCATCAAGCAGCACCATAGCACGTAGTGCCCGCCATTGTGCCGAGGCGCAGCAGCTTATTGATCAGTTGGTGATACAAGACCATGCGCTAGTACAGGTTGATGGGGCCGAGAGACTCACGGTTATTGGCTTAAGAGAGCTCTCCCCGCCACGTTGCAGGGCTGTGTTGCGTCACTGGATAACAGTGAATGGCTTCCAACTCCCTTCAACCATACAGCTGGATCGTATTCTGGATGAGGTGTTGGTTGCGGCTGATGATCGAGCGCCCGTAGTAACGTGGGCGGGTGTGGAGGTGCGCCGGTTTCGTGAACAACTGTTTATTATGCCGCCACTACTTCAGCATAATGCTGAAGTTACTCTACCCTGGTCGCATCTCTCCCCATTGCCGCTGCCAATGGGGGGTTGGCTCCATCTAAAAGAGCAGGTTGGTAGTGGTATTGGCCTCGATATTTGGCGGCAAGGGGTGGTCGATATACGATTTCGACAAGGTGGTGAGCGGTGCCGTCGGCAGGGTGAACAGCTGAGTCGCTCACTGAAGCGGATTTTTCAGGAAGTGTTGCAGATCCCGCCATGGCTGCGTGATCGTATACCGCTAATCTACATTGATGGTGAGTTGGCGGCAGTGGCTGGTTTTTTAATCTGTGAGCCATTTGCTGCGCCAGTAGGCCAACCAGGCATAATGCTCAACTGGGAAATGGATGAATCAATCGCTGACCAACTGCCAAAATAAACAAATATTTCGGCCATGCTGATAGACAGCATGGCGCTGATTCAAGTAAAATCCAGCAAGTCTACGACCTGCTAATAGAGGTCATCATCTGTATCCAGGTTTTTCAAAGAGGGTAGGCCATTTGGTCTCTCCTTTTTTGTGTGCCTGTCATGGGGGAATTCCTTGAGAAAATCTGCTGTTCTGGTGCTTGAAGATGGTACCGTTTTTCATGGGGTCTCAATCGGAGCCGATGGTCAAACCGTTGGTGAAGTGGTATTCAACACCGCTATGACCGGTTATCAGGAGATTCTGACGGATCCTTCCTACGCACGCCAAATTGTCACGCTCACCTGTCCTCATATCGGTAATACTGGGATCAATGCCGAGGATGCTGAATCGAGCGCTGTGCATGCCGCTGGTCTGGTTATTCGTGATCTGCCGCTACTGGTAAGTAACTGGCGCAGTGAAGAGTCACTCGATAGTTACTTGCAGCGCAACAATATTGTCGCCATTGCCGATATCGACACCCGCAAGTTGACCCGTATCCTACGCGAAAAGGGGGCACAAGGTGGCTGCATCATCGCCGGTGATTCACTTGATGAGAACGCCGCACTTGAAGCGGCCAAAGCCTTCCCTGGTCTAAAAGGGATGGATCTGGCCAAAGAGGTGACCACCGCCAAAAGCTATGAGTGGAGCCAGGGTAGTTGGACGCTACAGGGTGGCCTGCCAGATCCATGCAGCGAGGGGGCTAATTTCCATGTTGTCACCTACGATTATGGTGTTAAACAGAACATTCTCCGTATGTTGGTTGATCGCGGCTGCCGCCTAACGGTGGTGCCTGCCCAGACGCCTGCTGCCGAAGTTTTAAGCTTAAACCCTGATGGGGTTTTCCTATCCAACGGCCCCGGTGATCCTGAGCCATGTGACTATGCCATTGCGGCGATCAAAGAGGTGGTCGATAGCGGTCTGCCTGTATTTGGCATCTGTCTTGGGCATCAACTGTTAGCACTCGCCAGTGGCGCGCAGACAGTGAAGATGAAATTTGGCCACCACGGTGCCAACCATCCCGTGCAAGATCTCGATAGCATGACGGTGATGATCTCTAGCCAGAATCACGGTTTTTCCGTTGATGAAGCGACACTGCCAGAGAGCATGACAGCCACCCATCGCTCACTATTTGATAGCTCTCTGCAAGGTATTCACCGCACTGACAAACCCGCATTTGGTTTCCAAGGACACCCCGAGGCCAGCCCAGGCCCGCATGATGTCGCCCCTGTTTTTGACCACTTCATCAATTTGATGCAGCAAGCTAAAGGATAATTCCGAAACAATGTCTAAGCGTACAGACCTCGAAAGCATCCTCATTATTGGCGCAGGCCCCATTATCATTGGCCAGGCGTGTGAATTTGACTACTCCGGCGCCCAAGCTTGCAAAGCGCTACGTGAAGAGGGTTACCGGGTAATTTTGGTCAACTCCAATCCTGCTACGATCATGACCGATCCTGAGATGGCTGATGCCACCTACATCGAACCGATCAACTGGCAGACCGTTGAGCGGATTATTGAGAAAGAGAAGCCGAGCGCACTGCTGCCAACAATGGGCGGTCAGACGGCACTCAACTGCGCCCTTGATCTAGTACGTGAAGGGGTGTTGAAAAAACACAATGTAGAGATGATTGGTGCTGATCGTGAAGCGATCGACAAAGCGGAAGATCGCGATAAATTTCGCCAAGCGATGATCAAAATTGGTCTCGACATGCCAGAGTCGGGTATCGCTCACACGATGGAAGAGGCGCGTGAAGTGCAAGCGCGAGTTGGTTTTCCAACCATTATTCGTCCATCGTTCACAATGGGTGGCAGTGGCGGCGGTATCGCTTACAACCCAGAAGAGTTTGATGAGATCTGCACTCTCGGCCTCGATCTATCTCCTACTTCAGAGTTGCTGGTTGAAGAGTCGATCCTCGGCTGGAAAGAGTATGAGATGGAGGTGGTACGTGACCACAAAGATAACTGCATTATCGTCTGCTCAATCGAAAACTTTGATGCCATGGGTGTACATACTGGCGACTCCATCACCGTTGCTCCGGCGCAGACACTGACCGATAAAGAGTATCAAATCATGCGCAACGCCTCATTGGCGGTACTGCGTGAGATTGGCGTTGATACGGGTGGTTCTAACGTACAGTTTGCTATCAACCCTGAAAATGGCCGCATGATCATCATTGAGATGAATCCTCGCGTCTCTCGCTCCTCAGCTCTCGCCTCAAAAGCGACCGGTTTCCCAATCGCCAGAGTGGCTGCAAAATTGGCTGTCGGTTATACGTTGGATGAGCTGCAAAATGAGATCACTGGTGGTGCAACCCCAGCCTCATTTGAGCCGAGTATCGATTATGTTGTTACAAAAATCCCACGCTTTGCCTTTGAGAAGTTCCCCAAAGCTGATGCGCGCCTGACCACCCAGATGAAATCTGTTGGTGAGGTGATGGCAATTGGCCGCACCTTCCAAGAGTCGCTACAGAAAGCGATGCGTGGCCTAGAGACTGGCAAATTTGGCTTTTGTGAGATGGTCGATTTAACCGAAGAATCCGCCAAAAACAGGTTGTGTAGTGAGCTACGCCAACCGAGTGCAGAGCGTCTTTGGTACATTGGCGATGCCTTTCGTTTTGGTATGTCCATGCAGGAGATACAAGAACATACGGGTATCGACCCCTGGTTCTTGGTGCAAATTGAAGAGCTGATCAATTTAGAGGCTGAAGTGCGCAGTGCCGGTGTTGATTCGTTGGATAAAGCGCGTATGCGCCAGCTTAAACGAAAAGGGTTCTCTGACAAACGCCTCGGCATTCTGACCGAAACATCTGAGCAACAGATCCGCGAAAGACGCTGGCAGCAGGGCATCCGCCCCGTCTATAAACGTGTTGATACCTGTGCGGCTGAGTTCTCAACCAGTACCGCTTATCTCTACTCAACCTATGAGGATGAGTGTGAGGCAGCACCGAGTGAGCGCGATAAAATCATGGTGCTGGGTGGCGGGCCCAATCGCATTGGTCAGGGCATTGAATTTGACTATTGCTGCGTACATGCGGCTTATGCAATGCGTGAAGATGGATATGAGACCATCATGGTCAACTGCAACCCTGAAACCGTTTCAACCGATTACGACACCTCAGATCGTCTCTACTTCGAGCCATTAACGCTGGAGGATGTACTAGAGATTATCGGCAAAGAGAAGCCAAAGGGCATCATTGTGCAGTATGGTGGGCAGACGCCGCTCAACCTTGCAGCTGATTTGGAGGCCGCTGGCGCACCGATTATTGGTACCACGCCAGACTCAATCGACCTTGCTGAGGATCGTGAGCGTTTCCAGCAAATGGTTGAGAAACTGGGCCTGAAACAGCCGCCCAATCGTACGGCAACTGAACCTGAACAGGCGGTCAAATTAGCTGAAGAGATCGGTTATCCATTGGTGGTTCGCCCCTCCTATGTATTGGGTGGCCGAGCCATGGAGATCGTCTACCACGAAGAGGATCTACGCCGCTATATGCGTGAGGCGGTTAGTGTATCTAATGATTCACCGGTGCTGCTGGATCGTTTTCTCGATGACGCAATTGAGGTTGATGTTGATGCCATTTGTGATGGCAAAGATGTACTGATTGGTGGCATTCTAGAGCATATTGAACAGGCGGGTGTCCACTCTGGCGACTCCGCTTGCTCCTTGCCGCCTTACACGCTCTCCGCCTCTGTGCAGGATCGAATGCGTGAACAGATCCGTGCCATGGCGCTAGAGCTGAAGGTAGTGGGGTTGATGAACACCCAGTTTGCCATTAAAGATGATGTGATTTATCTGTTAGAGGTCAACCCGCGCGCCTCACGTACCGTGCCATTTATCTCAAAAGCGACCGGACTACAACTCGCCAAAGTGGCTGCACGTTGTATGGTAGGTGTCTCGCTGAAAGAGCAAGGTGTGATGGAAGAGATCATCCCCAAACACTTTTTTGTCAAAGAGGCGGTCTTCCCATTTATTAAGTTCCCAGGTGTCGATACCGTATTGGGGCCTGAGATGAAGTCGACAGGTGAAGTGATGGGTGTTGGCAAAACTTTTGGCGAGGCATTTGCCAAAGCGATCAGTGGTGCAGGAACAGAGCTACCACAAAAAGGAAAAGCGCTGCTTAGCGTCCGGGATGTCGATAAAAAACGCCTGATCAATGTTGCACGCCAACTAACTGAGTTTGGTTTTGAGCTTTGTGCTACTGGCGGCACAACACGTGAGCTGCTTGCTGCAGGCATTGAGTGTGAGCGTGTTAATAAAGTGCAAGAGGGGCGTCCGCACATTGTTGATTTGATTAAGAGTGATGTCATCTCATTGATTATCAATACCACCGATGGTGCGCAGGCGGTTACCGACTCAACTGCCATTCGTCGTGCAGCGCTACAACATAAAGTGAGTTACACCACCACCATCTCTGGAGGTGAGGCAACTTGCCTAGCATTAGGCGAACTTGATGCCGTTAGCGTCAACCGCCTGCAAGATCTGTATTAAGAGGTTTTACCTCTCATCAAATAACGGGTGCACCATTGCGCCAGTGGTTGGTACTCTTAGTGAGTGCTAAATAGACTGTTTTGAGGATAGTAGAATGAGTAAAGTACCCCTGACCGTTAGAGGTGCCGCGCTGCTGCGTGAAGAGCTGCAAGAGCTGAAGAGTGTTAAACGACCGATCGTGATTCAGGCGATTGCGGAAGCGCGTGCCCATGGTGATTTGAAAGAGAATGCTGAATACCACGCAGCGCGTGAGCAGCAGAGCTTCATCGAAGGTCGAATTAAAGATATTGATGGTAAGCTGTCACATGCTCAAATTATTGATGTAACAACCATGAGTGCGGGTGGCAAAGTGATTTTTGGTACCACCATTGATGTGGTTGAGTTGGATAATGACCAAGAGCTAACCTTTCAAATTGTGGGTGAAGATGAGGCCGATTATAAAAAGGGTATGCTCTCTTTTACATCGCCCATTGCTCGCTCATTAATTGGCAAGATGGAGGGTGATATCGCCGCTGTCGATGCGCCTGGCGGTCTGCGTGAATTTGAGATTGTTGAAGTACGTTACGTCTGATCCATATGAGTGGCTTGCTTAATCGGTAGTAAGACAGAAAACAGGCAGCCCACGCCATCACCATTATTTTCAGCCCATACCTTTCCATGATGGGCTTTGATGATCTCCTTACAGATGGCAAGACCGAGACCGGTGCCTCCCGCGCCGGTTTGGCTTTTGCTGCTCTGAATAAATTTATCAAAAATAGCCTCTAGCTCACCCTCGGGCACACCAATCCCCTGATCTTTGATAGAGAGTTGAAGGGCCGGCACTGACTCACCCGTATCGGTCATTATTTGCTGCTGCTTAAATGAGATTAATATTGTCCCCTCTTCAGGTGAGAACTTGATGGCGTTTGAGAGCAGGTTTTTTATAACCCGCTCAATTTTTTCGGCATCAATAGAGAGGCATGTTGAGAACTGTGTAGGAGTAAATGTAATAGATAGTTTGTGCTGATTAATAAGCTCTTCATACTCATTTAATACCTCATTAATGATGGGGTGTATGTCGTTGGTATTGAAATTATAAACGATCATTTTAGCTTCTATTTTGGCTAGATCCAGCAGCTCATTGAGTAGTTTTAGTAGCCGGTTACCACTGATGTTGATGGTATTAAAATATTTATATAGTTTTTCAGGGGTGATGGTTTTGTGGCGGCTGAGGCCCATCTCTGAGAAGCTAAGAATGGCATGCATCGGGGTACGCAGCTCGTGTGACATATTGGCCAGGAATTCAGATTTTGCTATGTTGGCCACTTCAGCCTGCTGTTTGGCCTGTTCGAGGCTCTCTTGGTGTTGTAGTCGATCTGTAATATCACGCAGAAAGGCGGTAAAGAGCATGGTGTTATTGATCTCAATCCTGCCCATGGCAATTTCAATGGTTAGTGATGTGCCATCTGCACGCAGTGCAGGTACCTCATAACGCCGCCCAACAAATTGGCCGCTAGGTAGAGCGGCTGCCATTGCCAGCCCTGTCTTGTGTGCCTCTTTTAACTCACCAGGGATAATAAGGTTGTAGATATTTTGACCAACAGCCTCTGACTCCTGATAGAGAAATGTCTTTTCAGCGGCAGGGTTAAAATCAGTAATAATACCATCACTATCTATTGTGATGATGGCATCGAGTGATGTTTGGATGACCCCCTGTAGAATAAGTTGCTGCTTATCATAAGCATAACTCTTCTGTTCAAAGAGTCTCTCTAGGTGGTGCCGGTGGTGTTCCAACTCCCGATTGATTTTTTTCCTCTCAGTGATCAACTGGTTGAGTGTAGAGGCCATCAAACCCAGCTCATCTTTACCAATTAATGCCTCATCAATTAACTGTCCATTTTTTTGAGCGCGTTGTACCTGATTGGCGATTGTTGCTATGCCAACAGATAGGCGTTTGAAGATGATAAAGCTGATAAATGCAGTGATGAGGAGTGTGCATATAAGAAATAATGTGGTGATGGTCATGCTGAGTTGAGCAGACTTTGCCTGTTGCTTTAGCTGCCTGATAACCCGTTGATGTAGTGTTTTTTGATGTAGGCTGATGATCTCAATGCGCTGAGTGGCAAGTTCAAACCATTTTTCAGGAGATATGATCTTAAAGCCCTGCTCTAGCTGGTGGAGTGCTGAAAGGGCTGATTGATCATCAATTTTAAGCTGTCGGTTGAGTTCATGAGGCTGTTTTATCTGATCTTGACCAAGGTCAGTGATTATCTCTTCAATAATTTTTAACTTGCTTTTGTATATAGTAATTGTCTCTTCGATTATCTTTAGAGCATCAAGCTCAGCAGCTGAGAGTTGGCTTGACTCTCTGTATTGTTTTAGCAGTTCAGTTGCTTCCGTATACGGTTGCCAAAAATGGGTATGGTAGCGCTTATCTTTGTGTATTAGGTAATTGTTAAAATTGTGAATGAGGCCGCCATAACCAATTAATAGGTTAATTTTATTGAGTAGTTCATCCTTTAATGCTTTTTGCATGATCGCTTTGCGAGTTGCCTCTAGCACTGAAAACTTAGGCTGGCTAAGTTGAGATAGGAGAGGCTGTTCCAGCCTGTTGTTGCCGGAGAGAGTGATATGCTGATGAATTAACCTATTTTGCATCCAATTAACAGTAGAGACCCATTGCAAAAGTGAAGATGGGATGGTGTCAGCTGTTAAAATAATATTGACCAATCCACGCTCTTGAGCGGAGTACTCTTGTAGCTGTAGTAGGCTGAACATATGCTGTTGTTGCTCAGCGCTATGAAGAACACTATGGTCTGACTCTATGTAGTGATATTTGATGTTCAGGAGGATGGTATCTATCAGGGAGGTATAGTGCTTAAAAATTAGCTGGGGCTGGCTTTTTAGGTTATCAACCTCCTCCCTTGTTTGTTGAGTCAGTTTTAGGTGTGTTTGTAGTTTATCCCATGTTATGGCATGGCTTTTGTGCTTGTATTGAGCAACCTTATCTAAGGTTTTCTGCCCCAGCTCCCCACTTTTTGTATCACTTTTTTGCCGCTGATGTTGTAACTCTTCAGTAAAATGAGAGCCGCCTGAGGCGACAAAAGCAGCAGATAATCCACGCTCTATCTGGAGTTCAGCTATTAAATCAGCAGCAGTAGTGAGAATCTGTTCCATCGCTTGGGCATGGTGAGCCTTCTGCAGTTGGTCGTAGTCATGTAGTAACTTCTCTGTAGAGAGGTAGAGAGTAGTGATAGTGGGTAGTGCTAAAAGCAGCAGCAGTTGATACTTTAGTTTTATATTTTTGAGTATATGTTCCATCTATGTATCACTTCCTATGAGTTTTGCTTAGGTCAGGATGGTGACTTTCACCTTATTGCCTGTGCCAATATATTCAATGGAATCAAAGCTGAGCATTTTTGCCATAGCGATTCCTCTTCCATGGTTATCAAATGCCCTATCTGGATCGAGCTCAAGGTAGTTGTGCCAGTCAAACCCCCGGCCCTGATCTTTTATTGAGATAGTGATCTTATCTTGATCCTGTTCAAAAGATATGCAGGCCCATTTGTTTTTGTTTGCAGATGACTCTATTCGTCGCTCTATCTCCTTTAGCCACTCTCCTGAGATATTTAATTCACTCTTTTCATCATAACCAATACCTAGGTTTCCATGTTCAATAGCATTGATCATAAGCTCTGAAAGCCCTGTGACTACTCGTGTGGCATTGGGGCATGCATTGGCAAGCATGGTAGCTAGATCACTGGCCTGAGCTAGAGTTTGGAAATTAAAGCGACCAAACTCCATAAGGCTTAGTGTGCGTGTGCTCTGAGCAAGGGCCTGCTGGAGTGATAGAAAGCGCTTACGATCTTCACTTGCTGTCTTGACGATGGTTTTTAGCATCGTCTCTTCAAATGGCTTGGTTAGATAGTAGTTAGCACCCGCCCTCATGCCATCAATAATATCCCCTGTACTGGCGCGTGCTGTTTGTAAAATAACCAGGATGTTGGATAGCTGTGGGTGTTGACGTATTTTTGATAACACCTCCATGCCGCCCATGCGCGGCATCATGCGGTCAAGCAGCACAACATCGAATTTAGTTGGTTCGCGTTCCAACATCTCCAGCGCAATATCACCATCCTCAGCGGTGGTCATCACATAGCCAGAATCCTCAAGGTGCTCAGTAATGATCTCTCGATTTAGTTCATCATCATCGACGATTAGTAGTTGGAGTGCTTTCTCAGCTGACATGGTGGTGCCCTTTTGCTTAGTACATATTTGTCAGTGGTTTGATGGATAAAGAGGCTCTTTTTAACAGCATAGCTGCCTTTAAATTTTGTGTTGTACAGTTAAAATGGATTTTAGCTATATTTATACTTATCGACTTTTTTTATAAGAACTTAACTTCTAAATTTACTTTTGCTCGGACTGCTCGATTAGCTAGGAAAGCCCTGAACAAGTCATGATTGTTTTAGTCAGCCTAAATTTTAGCTGAGCTTTAGCGAACCTTATACTTTAGTGCAACCAGACTTAATCAGAAGTTTCCTAAGTAAATTATGGTGTTGCGTTGAATGGCAGTACACTAGATTTAACACTTTTATTTACAATACTTATGGAGAAGAGGTGCTGAAGAGAATGAGGGTGAAAAGTGACTTGCCTAGCGCACTTTATCGAGCTGAGCAGGTGAGAGCCTTGGATCGTTTGGCAATAGAATCATTTGCACTTCCTGGTGCTGTGTTGATGGAGCGTGCAGGAGCGGCGGTTGTTCGCCAGGTGATTGAGCATTGGGCTGATGCTGAAGAGGTGATTGTACTCTGTGGTGGTGGCAATAATGGTGGGGATGGTTATGTGATTGCGCGCCTTGCAAAAGAGGCGGGGTATCGAGTGAGACTTTTTCAGCTGAGTGATCGCTCAAAACTACAAGGTGATGCCCGTTTAATGGCTGATGCCTTCCATGAGATGGGTGGTGAGGAGGAGCTGTTCCACCCTTTCAGTGCTGACCATGCCGTTATTATTGATGCGATATTAGGTACAGGGCTGGAGCGTCCAGTTGAAGGGAGATGGGCCGATGTAATTCACCATATTAACCATCTTGATGCGCCGGTCGTTGCGGTTGATATTCCATCGGGTTTGCACTCTGATAGTGGTCGTATATTGGGAGTGGCTGTTGAGGCGGATATCACGGTTAGTTTTATCGCTCTAAAGCAAGGGATGTTTACCTCCGCTGGGCCAGAGTGCTGTGGTGAAATCTACTTTGATTCACTCGATATACCACGACAGATCTACCATAGTGAAGCGCCAGCGGCTTGCGCTATTGATTGGTCTAGCCAATCAGCCCTATTAAAACCGAGGCGACGAACGGCGCATAAAGGTGACTGTGGCCATCTGCTGGTGGTGGGCGGTGCGCCGGGGTTTTCAGGTGCAGCTCGGATGGCTGCTGAGGCGGCGGCACGAAGTGGTGCAGGGTTGGTCTCAGTTGCTACTCATCCAGAGCATGCTGCACTGTTGAATCAGGGACGACCTGAATTGATGGTGCATGCTGTATTGAGTGTGGCAGATCTACAACCATTACTTGAGCGTGCAACAGTTGTTGCTTTGGGGCCGGGCCTGGGCTGTTCTGACTGGGGTTGTGAACTCTACGCTACGGTATTGGCCACCTCCTTACCGATAATTTTAGATGCCGATGGTCTGAATTTGCTTGCTGAGTCGCCCTCAAATAGGGTGAACTGGGTATTAACGCCGCATCCTGGTGAGGCGGCTCGGCTGCTTGATTGTAACAGCAGTGATATCCAAAATGATCGTTTTAGTGCAGTAGCCGAGTTGCAGCGGCGCTATGGTGGTGTGGCTGTGCTGAAGGGGGCAGGTACACTTATCCAGCCTATGGAAGATGAGATTCCTCTGCTCTGTCGAGCAGGCAACCCAGGTATGGCCAGTGGTGGAATGGGGGATCTGTTGACCGGCATTATTGCCGCATTGGTTGCTCAAGGTTTGTCACAGGAAGATGCAGCCACTGCAGGTGTGGCGCTTCACTCTGAAGCGGCTGACCTGGCTGCTGAAGCGGGTGAGCGGGGTATGCTGGCAACGGACCTTCTTCCCTTCATTCGTCAGCTGCTGAATGGAGGATAGATCATTGTTAAAAATTCACCTCACAACAGAGCTGGAACAGATGGCGCTGGGTGTGCGTTTAGCGGCTCTGCT